>QXGG01053469.1_pt1 | contig 27566 bp, 26 predicted proteins | sample 1982491 | NCBI WGS metagenome assembly QXGG01 (sample SAMN09924614, study PRJNA488089) | Wastewater metagenome, whole genome shotgun sequencing project. | isolation source: South African research farm wastewater | place: South Africa: Irene, Agricultural Research Council, Animal Production... | reverse complement strand
CCCTACACCGAACGCAAAGCGAAGATCTTCCGCAAAGTTCTCTGAGTCGCGAACTCTCGTTCGCTCGTCAGTGCACGTGACGGGCGATCGAGAGTTCGATCTCTTTTTCGGCAGCATCTCTGCCTTCCCAATTGCGAACCGTGGTGTCTTTGTTCGGCTCGAGCAACTTGTACGTCTCGAAGAAGTTGCCGATCTCACCGAGAAGGTGCTCGGGAAGATCTTCGATGTCCTTGTAGTTGGCATAGCGCGGATCGGTCGAGGGCACGCAGAGAACTTTCGCGTCATTCCCCTTTTCGTCCGACATCCAGAACACGGCCACCGGTCGCACATACAAGTGACATCCGGGAAACGTCGGCTGGCTCAACCACACGAGACAGTCGAGAGGATCTCCGTCTTCACCGAGAGTGTTGGGAAAGAATCCGTAATCCAGCGGATACTGCGTAGCGGTGAACAGAGTTCTGTCGAGCCAGATGGCCCCGGTCTCGTGGTTCATCTCGTACTTGTTGCGCGATCCCTGCGGGATCTCGACGATCATTTCGATTTCCAATTCGACCTGTTCCGTTGTTCAGAGGGCAACGAAACCCTGGCCGATTGTCAGCGGGCGAGGGCTTCGAGGGTTGCTTCCATGTTGCGTCGATTGTGCGACGTGCGGTCCTTGACACCGCTCACCACACCTCCGAGCCACTGCGACAACCTACTGCGGCGATCCACCCACGAGTGCGTCACCAGCGTGCCGGATCCGGCAGGCTCGATTTCGTAGACCCAGTCGCACCATGCACTCGGTCCGACCATCAAGGCGAACACGATCCGGCGGCCGGGCTCGTACTCGGTCACCTCGACGACCGTGCTCCAGGACTTCTTGCCGTTCGAATTCCTGCCCTTGAAGCGGGCTCCGACGGCGGGCCCGGTCGCACCCTTGATCCACTCGCCGCCTTTGTTCTCAGGAGACCATTCGCCCATCCGGGTCAGATCGCTGACCTTGTTCCACACGTCGTCGGGTGAGGCATCCACGACGCGGGTGACCACGACTGGATCTGCTGTCTTCCAGTTCTTGGCCATGGGTCCGACTCCGTTCGTCTCGAGGTGTGGTCTCAGGAGGGTCCGGAGAACATGCCGATGCGTTCTGGCCGGCGCAATTCGTTGTTCTCGCCTTCGTACCGCGAGATCTCGTTGCGACCGACGACGTGCCAGTGCACCTCGTCCGGGCCATCGGCAAGTCGCAACGTACGCTGACCTGCGTACAGACGAGCCAGCGGAGTCCACTGGGACACACCCGTGGCTCCGTGGAACTGGATCGCCTCATCGATGATCTTGCACACGCGCTCGGGAACCATCGCCTTCACCGCACTCACCCAGACTCGAGCCTCGGCATTGCCCATGGTGTCCATGGCCTTGGCCGCGCGCAGAACCATGAGTCGACATGCCTCGAGCTCGATGCGAGCCTTCGCGATGACTTCTGGATTCTTTCCGAGCCGAGCAATCGGCTTGCCGAAAGCGTCGCGGCTGAGTCCTCGTCGAATCATGAGCTCGAGTGCACGCTCACCTGCACCGATCGAACGCATGCAGTGATGAATACGTCCCGGTCCGAGACGGACTTGGGAGATCTCGAAACCTTTGCCCTCTCCGAGGAGAACGTTCGAGGCAGGCACACGCACGTCACTGAACCTCAGGTGCATGTGACCGTGGGGTGCATCGTCTTCTCCGAAGACCTCCATCGCGCCGAGAATTTCGACGCCCGGTGTGTCCATCGGAACGAGAATCTGTGAGTGACGACGGTGCGGTGGCGCATCCGGGCTCGTCAGAAGCATGCAGATCATGATCTTGCAGCGCGGATCTCCCGCACCGGAGATGTAGAACTTCTCGCCGTTGATCAGCCACTCGTCACCGTCGAGAATTGCACGACATGCCAGGTTCTTCGCGTCCGAGGACGCAACATCGGGTTCGGTCATCGCATACGCCGAGCGGATCTTGCCTTCGAGCAGCGGTTCGAGCCACTGCTTTTTCTGTTCGGGAGTTCCGACGCGCTCGAGGACTTCCATGTTTCCGGTATCGGGGGCGCTGCAGTTCATCGTCTCCGAGGCGATCGGGTTCTTGCCGAGTTCGACTGCGATGTAGGCATAGTCGAGGTTCGACAACCCTTCGCCGGTTTCGGCATTGGGCAGGAAGAAGTTCCACAGGCCACGGGACTTCGCCTGTGCCTTGAGCGAATCGAGGAGTTCGAGCTGACCTTCTCCCCAACCCCAGCGGTCGGCGCGCCCTTCGCCGAGTCGATAGAACTCGGGAGTCGCCGGCTCGACGACTTCTTCGATGAAGGCCACGACTGCCTCGTAGAGCGGTCTGGCCTTTTCGGACATGGCCAGGTTCAGAGCGTCATCGGTGGCAATTCCAGAGTGCATTCCAGGCTTCGGCATGAGCCAAACCTAGTCCTGTCCTTCGAGTCTCGAAGAGCCGACTACGACTCTCGCTCCAGAGCGAAACGCCGAGCCAGAGCCTCGAAGACGTCGCCGAGGACGTCGATTTGCTGCGGGGTCAAAGCATCGATGAAATGACGTCGGACGCTCATGACGTGCCGCGGAGCAACCTCTTCCAAGAGTTGCCGACCGCTCGGGGTGAGCACGGCAAGAGTCACTCGCCGGTCCTCCGGGCTCGGTTCTCGTGCCACCGCGCCCATGCGAACCAGGCCGTCGAGTCTGCGTGTCAGCCCACTCGGCGAGAGATGCAGCATTCCCGCGAGGTCGCACATCCGCATGCGGGCGTCGTCTCTCTCGCTCAAGTACACGAGGACCTGATAATCGCCCACCGTCAGCCCGACATCGGACAGGTCACCTTCGAGGGCGTTCTGCAATTCGTCGATCGTCTCGATGTACCCGCGCCAGGCCCGCATCTCGCGGCGGTCCAGCCATTTGACGCTGGAGTCCTTCGAATCGGTGCGGCTCGAGACCATACCGACATTCTAGAGAAAACTCCTCTCAATAGTTGCGACCGCAAATAACTGCCGCTATTGTTTGCGATCGCAAGTAACTGCATTTCTGTGCCCGTCGAAAGGTCATCACCATGTCGAATCTCAGTTCTCTCACCCCTGGAACCTGGAACGTCGATCCGTCCCACTCCGGACTCAACTTCACCGTCAAACACCTGATGGTGTCCAAGGTGCGCGGTCGCTTCGCATCGTTCTCCGGAACCCTGAACATCGGAACGGATCCCCTACAGAGTTCAGTGACAGCTCAGGCCGAGGTCGCCTCGGTCACGACTGGCGACTCCGGACGTGACGATCACCTGCGCAGCGGCGATTTCTTCGAGGCCGAAAAGTTTCCGACCATCACGTTCGCCTCGACGAAGATCGAAGCAGACGGAGACGACTTCGTGCTCTATGCAGACCTCACCATCAAAGGTGTCACGAAGAATGTGAAGTTCGAACTCGAGTTCGACGGCGTCGGCAAGGACCCGTGGGGAAACACCAAGGCCGGCTTCAGCGCCGAGGCTGAAATCAACCGCAAGGACTTCGGCCTCGAGTGGAACGCGGCCCTCGAAACCGGCGGTGTTCTGGTCGGCGAAAAAGTCAAGATCCAGCTCGACATCCAGGCAGTCAAAGCCTGACCCAAGTCGTCTCGTCTCCTGAGACGATCATTTCTTCCCCCACAACGTCGAGAGCCCGGGCACATCTGCCCGGGCTCTCGACGTGTACGACCCGACTGTCACTCGCCGATGAGTTCCTTGCGCAACTCTCGCTTCAGGAACTTGCCGCTCGCATTGCGCGGAATCGGCTCGTCACGGAACCACAGCCGCGACGGAATCTTGTGCTTGGCGAGGCTCTGCGCAAGGAATGCGCGCAGCTCGTCTTCGGACACCTTGGCACCCGGCCGAAGCACGATGCACGCGGCAACTTCTTCACCGAGACGCTCGTCGGGAATACCGAAGACTGCAGCTTCGGCAATCGCCTCGTGACGGTAGATCACAGTTTCGACTTCGGAGCAGTAGACGTTCTCGCCGCCGCGAATGACCATGTCCTTGGCGCGGTCGACGATGTAGATGAAACCGTCCTGGTCGATACGGGCGATGTCACCGGTGTTCAACCAGCCGTCCTTGATCGTCTCGGCAGTCGCATCGGGACGATTCAGGTATCCCTTGATGGTGATCGCACCTTTCACGCACAGCACGCCGACGACGTTCGGATCGTTCGGAAGGTCGTTGCCCTCTTCATCGACCAATTTGACCTCGAGCGTGGGAACAGGAGGACCGCACGACTCCGGCTTGCTCGTGTACCACAGCGACGTGTTGGCCGTGATGATGCCGTGGGTTTCCGTCATTCCGTAACCGGTCGTCGGAGTTCCCTGCTTCAGTTCCTTGTCGATCTTTTCGACCAAGTCGGGCTGCACTGCCGCTCCGCCGCCGCTGATCGCCGCGAGCGACGACGTGTCGCGCGTGGCCCAATCCGGATGCAGAAGAAGTTCGCGACCCATTGTCGGCACGCCCGAGAAGTTCGTGACCTTTTCGCGTTCGATCAACTCGAGTGCGCGACCCGGATCCCACTTGTACATGAGGACGAGTGCACCTCCTACGAGCGTGGCCGGGTGCAGGATGCAGTTGCACGCCGTGACGTGGAAGAGCGGAGTCGGGGCCATGAACACCGGCGGCAGAGCTGATGGTGCAGGAGGCGGCGTCTTCAGATCGCCGGCTTCGACAGCCTTGGCGATACCGGCCGACGCTGCTCCCGTCATCGCCGCGATGTTCATCACGTTCACGACGGATCCGAGATGATGCAACTGGGCGCCCTTCGGAAAACCGGTGGTTCCTGAGGTGTAGAAGATGGTGGCATCGTCGTCAGGTTCGATCGTCGCAGGTGGCAAAGTTCCCGGATCGTCCGTCGCCATGATGTCGGCCCACCGGCGTCCACCCGCGGGAAGTTCCCGATCGGTTCGCACCGAAATGACATGCATGTCGAACTTCGACGGAACCTGCTGGAATCGTTCGAGGCGTTCATCATCGACGACCAGCACCTTGGGTGTGCTGTCGTTGAGGGCGAAATCCATTTCCACAGGTGTCCACCACGCGTTCATGCCCACGAGAGCCGCGCCGAGAGACACCGTGGCCCAATAGCTCACGATCCATTCGGGATAGTTGCGCATCGACACTGCGACTCGGTCGCCGCGTGTCACACCTTGTGAAACGAGATAGTGAGCGAGCTTGCGGACCTGAGCGTGAACTTCTGCATACGTGTACCGCTCGTCCTCGTAGATGAGGTAGGGCTTGTCGCCGTAGGCAGCTGTCATCTCCCAGACGACACGCATGTCGGGAGGCGCAGCCGCGAACGTCTTCACCTCGACTCCTCGGACGTTGACGGTGGTCACAGCGAAGGGAGAGCCAGGTCCTTCGAGTTCTTTGCGGGCGGCGATGTAATGGTTGATCACCCCGACATCGTTACCGACGCGTGACGGAATTCGCAATCCGTGGCTCGCAGAATCCTCACAGAAATGATCGCCGAGAATCCCTGTGAGGGAAACTGTGCGGATGCAGGAACCATCGACGGTCCGAGCAGCGGCTGGAGACCCCACCGAAGCGAACCCGAACAAGGAACCTCAGAACTACCCCGACTCCACATGTATTTGCCGAGTTCATCGGCATACTGACGAACACTGTCTTCTTGTTCGTTCGCAATCGTTAAGTTAGCCTAACAAATCACCGTGATCCCCCTTCGGTCGCCCCTTTCTCACCACCGCTCCACTTCGTTCGGACGCTGGATGACCTTTGCAGCTGTCGCTGTCGCGCTCATGAGCGCGCCGACACTCGTTCGAGCAGGGACCGACGAGGTGAACGTCACCGACGGCACTCGCACGCTGATCGTGTCGAACTCCGTCGATCTCGACCCCGATGCGCAAACGTTGCGCGTGAGCGGTTCGGGATTCGATGTCACGAAGGGCATCTACGTCGGCCTGTGTGTCCTGCAACCCTCCGGTCAACAGCCGTCTCCGTGCGGAGGAGGCATCGACAAGACCGGATCGAGCGGTTCTTCGGCTTGGATCTCGTCCAATCCCCCTGCATACGGTGTCGGACTTGCCGTGCCGTACGAAAGCGGCGGTTCGTTCGACGTCGAGATCACCGTATCTGCAGCGATCAACGATGCTGTCGACTGCCGACGGGTCGAGTGTGCAATCATCACCAAGAACGACCACACGATCATCAGCGACCGTTCACAGGATTTGATCGTTCCCGTCACCTTCACCGGCGAAGCTCCACCACTTGCGCCGTCGACAACTGCAGCGTCGTCGTCATCGGACGACAGCGTTTCGGAAGTGACAGTGGGTGGAGACGTCAGCGATCTCACCGACGCGGCGACCTCTGATGACTCCCCCTCGACCAACAGCGCGACCGGGTGGGCTGCTGTCGTGATCGCTCTCGGTGTGCTCGCTGCTCTTTCCTCGATCATCTTCGTTGCACGGCGAAAGTCGAGTACGGGGCAGGGTCGGTGACTGGTCGCTCGACCGCGATTGCAGCGATTCTCGCTGGCGTATCGCTGACTCTCAGCGCATGTGGAACGAGCTCCGACGCCTCGACCTCCGAGGGATCAGAACGCATCGTCAGTCTCACCGACGGACTGACCGAATCTCTCTTCGCCCTCGGTCTCGGTGATCAAGTCGTCGGACGAGACATCTCGAGCACTCTCGACGAGGCAAAGGACCTTCCGATAGTCACCAACGATCACGAGGTGAATCCGGAAGCTGTTCTCGCCGTCGGACCGACGATCGTCCTCGCGGACGAAGACACAGGACCGGAAACGGCTCTCGACCAGTTGCGAGACATCGGAATCCGAATCGAGATCGTGCCCAAGGCTGTGACGATCGAAGACATCGTCGTACGACTGAACAATGTTGCGCGGATCTTCGATGTCGAGGACCGAGCCGAGAGACTCGCAACGCTCATCGAGACCGATCTTGCGAGTATCGAAGATCTTGCCGATCAAGGTGTGCGGGTCGCATTTCTCTATCTACGAGGTCCGGCAGGCGTCTATCTCATTGGCGGACCAGGATCTGGACCCGATGCAATCATCGAGGCCGCCGGAGGTACGGACGCGGGCACGGCGATCGGACTTGCCGCAGCCTTCACTCCATTGACCCCTGAAGCCATCGTCAAGGCTGCTCCCGATGTGATCCTCGTGACGACAACCGGCTACGACTCGGTTTCCGGTCTCTCAGGTGTTCTCGGACTGGCAGGAGTGGCTCAGACACCCGCTGGACGCAACGGCCGAATCATCACCGCAGAAGACGGGCTCCTGTTCAGCTTCGGTCCGCGGACCCCAGAACTCGTTCGCAATCTTCACGATGAGATCGCTCGTCTGATGGCAGCACAGTCATGACGACAACCGGCCTCGAAGGAAGCACCAAGAACGCCCGTCGTGCTCGTTCCGGGGCATTCGATCCACGCATCATCGGTGCGATCCTCACGGTCATGTTGGTCGCCACGATCTTCGCATCGGCTCTCGTCGGAGCGTACGACGTGGCTCCCGGAGACGTTCTCAGCAGTGTTCTGCGCCGACTAGGACTCATGGGTGGTACTGCATCGGATCCGACAGCGGACGAATTGGTCTGGGTGATCCGTCTGCCGCGCATCGTGCTCGGAGTCATGGTTGGGGCATGCCTCGCCACTGCCGGAGCCGTCATGCAGGGAGCATTCGCCAATCCGTTGTCCGAACCCGGCATCATCGGAGTCTCGTCCGGAGCGATGTCCGCTGCCGCCCTGCAGATCGTCACGGGCTTTTCTCCCCTCGGCATCTGGACTCTTCCGGTTGCCGCATTCATCGGCGGGCTCGTAGCCGTGGCCATCGTGTACGCAGTCGCCCGTCACGACGGACGCACCGAAATACTGACGCTCGTCCTCATGGGTATCGCCATCAATGCCCTTGCCGGCGCTGCAATCGGACTTCTCGCGTTCATGTCCGACGACGCTTCTTTGCGCTCTCTCACGTCGTGGACTCTCGGCTCACTCGCCCAGTCCACTTGGGAAAAAGTGTTGATCGTCGGCCCGATCGCAGTGCTCGGGTTGATCGCAGCGTTGATGATGGCTCGCACTCTCGACCTGCTGTCTCTCGGCGACCGCGCCGCTCGCCACGTAGGAATCGATGTCGAGAAGTCGCGCGTCAAAGTGCTCGTGGTCGTAGCTCTGATGGCGGCATCTGCTGTGTCGGTGTCCGGCATCGTTCTGTTCGTGGGCTTGCTCGTGCCACATGTGGTGAGACTGTTCGTCGGACCTCAGCATCGTCATGTTCTGCCCCTGTCGGTTCTCTTCGGCTCGGTGATCGTGTCTCTTGCCGATCTCATGGCAAGAACCGTCCTGCAGCCGGCGGAGCTACCCCTCGGAGTTCTCACGTCGCTTCTCGGGGCCCCCGTCTTCATCTGGCAATTGCGCCGTCTCCGTTCACGCCATGGAGGTTGGGTGTGACCACGCTCGAGACCGCCAACGCTTCACTTTCGATCGACGACACCTATCTGTGCCGAGGTGTCACCGCATCGTTCGTTGCCGGCGAACTGGTCGCAATCGTCGGTCCGAACGGAGCCGGAAAGTCATCGCTACTCGCTCTTCTTGCGGGCGACATCGAACCCACCGAAGGCTCGGTCCGCCTCGCCGGCCGATCGATTGCCGAGTACAGCCCCGTCGAACTTGCTCGGCTCAGAGCCATGCTGACGCAGAGCAATTCGGTCGCCTTTTCTTTCACAGTCGAAGAGGTCGTCACCATGGGTCGTTTTCCATGGCAGGGGAAGAAGGAATCGGATGACGACGAAGCTGTCATCAAGTCGGTGATGACTGCCTGTGAAGTTGCCCACCTCGACACACGCCGGATCACCAAACTCTCCGGTGGTGAACTGGCACGAGTAGGGCTTGCCCGAGTTCTTGCACAGAGCACACCCCTGATTCTCCTCGACGAGCCGACTGCGGCACTCGACGTCAAGCACCAAGAGTTGGTCATGGAGATCCTGCGCGAGCGGGTCGCCCAAGGCGCCCTTGTCGTCGTCGTGATGCACGATCTCGAAGCTGCTGCTGCCATTGCCAGTCGGGTGATCCTCATGTGCGATGGAGAAGTCGTCGCCGACGGGTCACCGAGCGACGTCTTGTCGTCGTCGGTTCTCTCCGATGTCTACGACCACCCGATCGATGTCAAAACAGACCCGGTCACGGGTCATCTCGACATCCGTCCGTCCCGTGCTCCCCGCCGCAACACATCGGACAACTCGAATATCTCGCTCTGAGAGCGACACAGTTGAAACCCGTTCCTCGAAGACCAGTACACCCCCAAATAATGAAAGTAGGAATGAAAAAATGAAAAGAACAACAACAAAGGGTGCTGCGCTCATCGCAGCATGTGCCATCGTGATCTCCTCATGTGGAGGATCATCGAGTTCCTCCACAACGGATGCCGCCGATACGACTCAGGCTCCCGAAGCCGTCGACGAGACAACGACCATCGCACCGACGGGACCGCAAGTCACCATCGTCGAGGGTCTCGAATTCCCGGCAACTGGCGAAACAGTCATCACCGTCAAGGGAACCGGTTTCACCGACCCTGCACTCGGAAGCCGTCCGCCACTCGAAGGTGTGGCAACGGGCCTCTACATCGTCTTTGGAACCTTCGATGACGTGTGGCGTCCCTCGGAAGGTGCACCGGCATCTGCTCGTCGCACTGTTGCCGAGAACCAGATGTGGGCGATGCCCGTCGCATCCCGCGCGATTCTCGATCCGGAGAATCTGTTGCCGAACATCTTCGTTCTCGAAGACGATGGCAGTTTCACCGTCACGATTCCCGTCTCGAAGATCGATGGAACCGGAACGTATGGCATCGCCGTTTATCCGGCCAGTGGAGCCATCAAAGCCGAACACGAAATTCTGATTCCAATCACGTTCATCTGATCACCGGTTCTTCGGCTGATCGTTGCGCACCAGGCGCGATGGTCAGCCGAAGAATCCGCGCAGTGCCGCTGCCATCGCCCGTCGCGGCGGCACGCTCGAAGGCAACGCATCCACCATCGGGATCGACGTGTGGATATGACCCCGAGCCACGAGATGCTCGACGGGAACGCCGGCTGCGCGCAATGCCTCGGCATATGCATTTCCTTCATCACGCAACGGATCGAACTGGCAGGTCACGATCATCGCAGGAGGAAGCCCAGCATGGCTCTCGGCCAGAAGCGGCGAGGCTTTCGGGCTCATTCGATCCTGTGCATCTGCATAGTGGTTCCAGAACCACTCCATCAGAGACTTGGTGAGGATGTACCCCTCGGCGTTGTCATGGTGCGACCCGTGCTGGCGGGATCCATCGGTGACCGGCGTCAGCAGTAGTTGGCCACTGACAGTCGGGCCACCGTTGTCGCGTGCCAACAGCGCAGCGACTGCTGCAATGTTCGCGCCCGCGCTCCATCCGGCGACTGCAATCTTGTCGGCGCGTCCGCCGAGAGACTCCGCGTTCTCCGCCACCCATTGCAGTGCGGCGTAGCCGTCATCCGCAGCTGCAGGGAATCGATGTTCGGGAGCGTGGCGATAGTTCACCGACACGATCACGGTGTCGGCTTGATTGCACAGTTCACGACACAGTGGATCGTCCGAGACATGGCTGCCGATGACCCAGCCTCCACCATGGAAGTAGACGACGATCGGATGCGGCCCGGGCGTCGCCGGTCGGTAGAGCCGATATTCCAGTTCAGCTCCGCCCGCCCCGGGAAGAACGCCGTCGATCATCTCGCCGACATTGGGCCCTGGTGGCCGCATGGCAGACGAGGCATCGGAGAATGCCCGAGCATCAGCCGGTGACATCGAATCCATCGACGGCAGTCCGAGCGAGCCCATCATTTCGAGGACCATGTCCACATCGGGCTGGACCTGTCGGATGATCCCGTCGTTCACCTGCTTCTTGCCAGATCCGGACAGTTCGAACCCCAGAAAGCTGCGCTTGGCCACTTCATCACAGGCTGTGCGATATCGACCGACACCGCCGATGTACGGAAGCAGGACTCTGGGTTTTCCGGGCACGTTCGCACCCATGTACCACGAATTCGTCTCCTGGAAGATGGTGATGTCGGCACAGTCACCACAATGAACTCGCCAACCCTCCTCGGCGGTCGGCGTCGGCTCGATGGCCTCGAAGCCGCTGTCGCGCATCGACACCAGCGTGTCGCGGATCCAGTCGACATGTTGTTCGATCGACACCATCATGTTCGACAGCACCGAGGGGCTTCCTGGCCCGGTGATCATGAACAGGTTCGGAAACCCGACGGTCGTCAATCCGAGATATGTGAGCGGTCCGTTCTCCCACTTCTTCTTGAGAGTGAGGCCGTCCTTGCCTGTGATGTCGACCGACACGATGGCACCCGTCATGGCATCGAAGCCGGTTGCGTAGACGATCGCATCGAATTCGAGAGACTCCGAACCGAAGTCGATCCCTGTCTCGGTGATGGTGCTGATCGGATTCGCTCGCAAGTCGACGAGGCGGACATTGTCCCGGTTGAACGTCTGGAAATAGTTGGTGTCCATACAGGGACGCTTGGTCCCATATGCGTGACCGTACGGGCTGAGCAGCTCCGCAACTATCGGATCCTTCACCACTTCGCGAATCTTCATTCGCATGAATTCGCAGATGACTTCGTTCGCTTCGCGACTCGTGCCGGCGTCCATGAAGACAGTGCCAGGAGCCTGGAGTTCCCCCATGTTCCAAGCGTCTTCGAGCATGGCGAATGCCTCCTCTCGCGACACCGCAAGAGCCGACACAGTCGGCATTGGCATCGGCACACCCGCACCCGACAGACGTGCTTCGGCTTCGTACTCGGCGCGGTTCGCCTTCAACCTGTCGACGCGATATTGCGGTGCAGGTCCGTTCAATGCCGGGATCGAGAAGTTCGGTGTGCGCTGGAAGACCACAAGCTGGTCGGCTTGTTCGGCGATCAGCGGAATCGACTGGATACCGGACGACCCAGTGCCAATGACGGCGACGCGTTTGCCGGTGAAGTCGACATCGTGATGCGGCCACCGACCGGTCACGTACACGTCTCCTCGGAAATTCTCCGTGCCGGGCAGGTCGGGATCCTTCGGGACCGATAGACAGCCTGTCGCCATCACATAGAAACGGCTCGTGATGGTCTCGCCGGTCGAAGTCGTGATCGACCAGGTCTTGTCGGCATCGTTCCACACTGCACCCTCGACACGCGTGTCGAAATCGATACCTGAATACAGGTCGTGCTTCTTCGCCACGAACTGGGCATAGCGAAGAATCTCGGGCTGCGCTGCGTGCTTTTCCGACCACGTCCACTGTTCGTGCAGTTCGGGATCCCAGGTGAACTGGTAGTCAGTCGTCGAGATGTCACAGCGCGCGCCCGGGTACCGGTTCCAGTACCAGGTACCACCGACGTCGCTCCCCGACTCGAGTACACGCGAACTGAATCCGTGCTTGCGCAACTCGTGCAAGAGGTACATGCCGGAGAACCCGGCGCCTACAACAACGACATCGACATCGCTCTTCGACATCTTTCATCCCCCCGGACCGCCTCGACGAGGCACTGTGCACACTCTCCCAGATCGGGATCGGCTCATGCCAGTTCCGAACCGGTGCCGATTTCAAGCGCCGGTTTTCACGGGACAACGGCGAGGAACAAGAACGCGGCGAAGACTGCCAGGTGCTGCGCACCTTGCAGGATCGTGGCTTTTCCGGAGCCGAATGTCAGCGTGCTGACGACCGCCGTCAGAGCCAACAGCACGATCTCCTTGGCGCCGAGACCGAGGGTGACCGGACCGTCCAACCAGATGGTCGCAATCGCCACAGCGGGAATCGTGAGACCGATGGAGGCAAGTGCCGAACCGAGCGAAAGATTGAGACTCGTCTGCATCTCACCTCTGGATGCGGCCCGCAATGCGGTGATCGACTCGGGCAGCAGAACCAGCAAAGCGATCACGACTCCCACAAAGGACCTCGGTGCCCCTGCCCACTCGACAGCATCTTCGATGCGCGGCGCAAGAACCTTCGCGAGGCCGACAACTCCGGCGAGGCTGATCAGCAGGAAAGCCGAGCGAACGAGGAGACCCTCGGCGCGACCCGTGCGAGGAGTGTGAGAGTCGACATGAGCGAACTCGTTGCCAGCTTCCTTCTCCAAGGCTTCCGGAGACAAGAACATCCATCGATGCCGCACCGTCTGCACGAAGACGAACACGAGATACACAGCGAAGGCAGAGACCGCCGAGAAGGCCAATTGTGATCCGCTGAACGTGCCGCCAGGGCTGCTGGATGTGAAGTTCGGCATCACGAGGCTGAGAGTCGCAATCGTCATGACCGTTCCGAGCAGTGCATTGGCACCCTGTTCGCTGAAATCGACGATGTGGTCCTTGCGAGCGTCGACGAAAATCGAAATTCCCACCACTCCGTTGCACACGATCATGATGGCTGCGAACACCGTGTCACGCGCGAGAGTTTCTGTTCCTGGCCCTGCGATCGACATCAATGTCAGGATCAGCGACACCTCGATGACGGTGACGGCGAGTGCCAGAACCAGCGTTCCGAAGGGTTCGCCAACGCGATGCGCGATTGCTTCGGCGTGCGCGACCGCCATCATCACGAGAGCAACGTGCGCGATCACCAAGACGACTGTGAGCGGCAGCGATGTTTCTGTCCCCCACGTGAGGACGAGCAGGACAAGCCCGATGAGAGGCACCACGAACGATGCCCGCGTCGACCACACCGAACGATTCATCAGCCGATTCTACGGCTTTACTTTTCAGCCGAGCGGGTAACCCATCAACCGAACACGTAACCGCCATTCACGAAGACGATCTCACCCGTCACCATGCGGGCTTCGCGGGAGGCGAGAAAGGCGATCGTCCCACAGAGGTCCTCCGGCGTCAGATCCCGCTGCAGTGCCCGAGCTGAAATCGACCGTGCCGCCGCATCCCCGCCATGTGCAAGTGCTGCTTCTGTCAGTGTGAATCCAGGAGAAATTCCATTCACGGTGATGCCGAATTGACCCAATTCACGTGCAAGGGCTCTCGTCATCGCAACGATGGCGCCTTTCGATGAAACGTAGTGCAAAAGGCCAGGGACACCGGATTGAACCACATCCGATGCGACGTTGACGATAGTTCCTCGCTTCGCCTCGCGCATCGTCGGAAGTACGGCACGAGACATCAGCCATGGTCCGCGCACGTTCACTGCCATGACGCGATCCCATTCCGAGACAGGAATGTCCTCCATGGCTCGGCGTTCGAGAGTCGCCATCAGGGCTGCGTTGTTCACAAGTGCATCGATGCGACCGAAGCGTCCCAGCGCCAAGGTCACAGTCTCTTCACATGACTCGAGATCGGACACGTCTGTCGACGTCACCAGCACCCGCGACGGATCCAATTTCTCCGACTCGGCAAACGACCGCGCCGCATCGACATTCACTTCCGCCATGACGACATTGGCACCCTCGTCGAGAAACCTCTTGACGAGATGTCCGCCGATGCCACCGGCGGCACCCGTGACGAGGACTACCTCTCCCTCGAATCTGGGAGACATCAATTTCCTCCACTGATGTATTTGCCCGAGCCCCTCTTTGCAAGGATTTGTCGCTCGCGAGCAATCACTTCACCACGTCGAATAGTGGTGGTAACGATTCCCTGAACGGTCCTTCCCTCATAGGGCGACCAGCCAACTTTCGTTTGAAGAGATTCCTCAGTGATCTTTTCCTTGCGGTTCATGTCCACGAGAACGAGATCAGCGTCGGATCCAGGAGCGATCTGCCCCTTGTGCGGCCAGATATCGGCAATCTTTGCAGGAGATTCGCACAGCATTTCGACAACTCTCTTGAGTGGAATCTTCCCAAGAGCAACATCATTGAGCAAGAGACTGTAGATCCAGTCGAGTTGAGGGGAACCTGCACAGGCGACCCATGCATCGTGCTCCTGAACGGCTATCTCATCGCGAGTGTGTGGAGCATGGTCGGATCCGATGTTGTCGATCGTTCCATCGGTCAATCCTGCGTAAATTGCCTTCATCCGAGCTTCGTCTTCGTGGATGAAACCTGCAGGGCAGACGAAGCCATGGAGACGTTCGAGGTCGGCCATCGTCAACGAGTAGTACTTCGGGTCGATCTCCGCAGTAACCGACAAATGATCCATCTTCGCCTGGCGAATCATCTGAATACTGCGCGACGCATGCGTGTGGGCGAGGTGCAGTCGTACACGAGACAGTTCCTGCAATGCCAAGAGACGTCCGACTGCGCTATACCACACCTGCTCGATTGTGTAAATCCTGCTGAACGCTCTCCAGTTCATTGCCTCGTCCGACTTACGAGCCTCGTCGGACAGTTCATCGAAAAGACTCTGGCTGAAAGGATGGACGATGCAAGTACGACCGGTCTCCTCGATTGCACGAAACGCGCGCAACATGTCGCCGTCCTCGGAAATGGCAAGTCGCGGATCGTGCGGGTACACACCTTTCACCTGGAAGATCTTGAAGCCTGTCGCTCCAGCCGCCGCAAGGCGTGGAATCTGATCGAGCTCGGTTGCAGCCACCCAGTGACCGAAGTCGACTATCGACTTCGATCCTGCATCTGCCCGCTTGATTTCGAAGAGATCGACGTTGGTTGTCGGTGGCTCGACATTGGGCATGTCGATGATGGTCGTCACTCCCCCAACCGCTGCAGCACATGAGGCCGTGTAGAAGTCCTCTTTGTGCGTGTACCCCGGGTCTCGTGTGTGACAGTGAGTATCGATCATGCCAGGAAGCACGAGGAGTCCAGTTGCATCAATGGTTTCCTTTGCTTCGATCCCGTGATCGCCATGGGCGATGGCGGCAATCTTTTCACCCTTGATCAGGACATCTGCCTCGACTGTCTGGCCGTTGAGATAGACCGATCCTCCTGTGATCCTCATCGTGTACATCGTGACTCCATTCTCAGTAGTTGTGTGTGCCTCGAACGTCGACGTCAGCGGACGAATGTGGGCATGACTCTTTCGGCGAACCAACGCCACTGCTCTTCGAGATGGTTCAAGTCTCGGTAGATGAACTTCAACTCGAAAAAGGTGCAACCTGATTCGATGTAGCGACCTATCTCCTCGGTCACGCTTTCGGTCGACCCGACGAGGGAGGAATTCCAAATTTCCGCCAGCGTGTCGGCCTGCTTTCCATCATCAGCAAAACCTCCGGTGGTGCCGGAGTATCCCTCTTCGAAGGCAAGCATCGTCGGAGTTGCCTCGGCACGCGCCTTTTCGACCGTTTCACCAAGGTAGATCTGAATCTCGGTACCCACCTGGAAGTCTTTCGGGTCGCGGTTGCGCAACTCCAAGCGTCGATGCATGTCGCTGATGGCTCGAGGAAATTGATCGGGAGAGACCCAAAAGGAGAGCCATCCGTCCGCGTAGTCGGCGATCATTTCGAGGGACTTCTCAGCCTGTCCGCCGATCCAGATGGGTGGGCTCGGCTGCTGAATCGGCTTCGGATAGATCGTCGCCTCCTCGAAGTTCACGAATCTTCCTGAATATGCGGGTGATTCCTGCGTCCAGATCGCCTGCATCGCCTCGAGGTATTCGCGAGTACGGGGAACCTTGTCGCCTCGAGGGATGCCGAGAACTTCGTAGTCGCGATTCTTCGTGCTCTTGGCTGCGCCTTGTCCGACCCCGAGTTCGAGACGGCCTCCACTGAGCCTGTCGACACAAGCGAGCTGCTTGGCTGTCGCGATCGGCTCACGGAACGGGAGGATGAGAACGCCGAGTCCGAGACGGATTCGCTCGGTCACAGCAGCCAAGTAGGCAAGATTGGTGATGGATTCGTAGAACAACGGCGGGGCATCCTGACCTGCCGCCTGCACTGCTTCGCGTGACCCACACGAAATATGAATGTTGTCGAGATGGCGATCCCAGATGATGTAGTCGTGTACCCATAGTGAGTGAAAGTCGAGGGATTCGGCGAGTTTCGCCGTGGATGCCATCGCCTCAGGGCTCGCCAATGGCCCCGCGCAGGGGATACGCACTCCGAAAGTACCTGTAGCCATCTGATTCACTTTCCTTCCGTGTTGGGATCGATGACGGCGAGCGCTTCGATCTCGATGAGTTGTCTTGGGTCATAAAGTCGAGAAATCTCGACGAACGTCGAGGTCGGCCAAGCCGGACCCCAAAGGTCTCGCCAAACGGCTTCGACCGCTGGCCAGTACGTAATTGATGTCGTGAAGGTCCGCAGCTGCATGACATCGTCGAGAGAACCACCGGCATTTTCCAGAATTGCCTTCATCTGCTTCATGATCTGTCGAACCTGAGCTTCAGGATCATCGATGCCGACGATGTTCCCTGCTTCATCTCGTGCAGTCAGACCGGAGACTGTGAGAATGCGCCCACCTGCAGGCGCAAGCACAGCGTGCGAGAAACCTTCGACGGGTAATCCGTACCCGGGATGATTCTTGGCTTGTCGTGTCATGTCGTGTTCCTTTGATCTCAGATCTGCGTCATGTGATGCCACGTGTCCTTGCGTCATCGCACTCGTGCATTCACCTGGCCAAGTAGTTCTTCCTTCTCCATGGGAGAAGGAAGAACCACTTGCACTACAGGCCGTTTACTTCGAGCGAAAGCTTCGAGCTCTCAAGACAGGAAATCGTTGGTGTAGTAAACAGTCGCCTCCTGGCGCGGTTCGAGACCGCCGAACTCGCCGAGGAGATCCAGCATTTGCTTCCACTCCTCGTCAGTCGTGGCTCCGAATGCTGTTGCGCCAGTTCCTTCAACAGGGACGGTCAGCGAGCACTCGTTCACCATGCTCTGCTTGGAATACTCGATGTCTGAATCCTTCTGATGAAGATCAGGGAATCGCTCGATGAAGAACGAACTTCCCATTTCAGGATCGGCACACAACTCTTCCCATGCCCGAAGCGACGCCCGCAGGAATCCCTTCACGAGTTCAGGCTTTTCCGCGAGTGTCGACTCCGAAGCAACGAGACCCTGCGAGAGGATCTCGATTCCCTGGTCACCCCACCAGATCGACTTTCCGATGCTGGGTTCGAGCAACTGGGCCTGCAAGATGTCGACTGCCGGATATCCAGCCATGCAGTCGGCTTGGCCCGAGACGAACAGGGTTGTCTTGTTCGACCAGTCCGCGCTCACAACTGTGACGTCGCTTTCAGCGATTCCGTTGAGTTTCAGATAGGCCGGCCACAGCTGAGCGGTTGATTCCTGTGGAACCATCACGACGCTGCGTCCGATGAGATCCGACGGCTGGGTGAATGGGAGATCACCTTGACAGGCGATCCCAAATGGCGTGCGTCGCTGAACGACGGAGATGACCTTGATCGGAACTTCGTTGTTGATCTGAAGTGCCGCAGTGCCGGTATCTCCCCAACCGAAGGTCGCGTCGCCGGTCCCGACGAGAGTCATGGTCTGGCCAGAACCCTGGCCTTCGGTGATCTCGAGATCGATGCCTTCTTCTTCGTAATAGCCGTTGTCGAGTGCATAGAGGAACGGAGCATGGAAAGTTCCCCAGGTCCAATCGAGGCGAAGACTTGCCTTCTCGAGCTCCGTTGGAGTTTCCGACTCCTCGGTGACCGAGCCCTCGGAAGGAGAGGATGTGTCGCCATCATCGGAGCCACATGACGCGAGAATCAGAATCCCCGCGAGCACAGCAGCCGAACTACGGCCCAGTGTTTTTCTTGATTTCACTTCAACTACCCCCAATTTGTTAGTGCTGACCAACTCGAATGTTGATCAGAGACGTTGTATTCACTTGCTTTTGGTTTCTTGGAGAAACCATTCGAGAGATGACATCGGACATCTCTTTCATCCCAGTGCCGCTATGGGCACTTCGGAACCTCCTTGATCGTGACGCCACTTCACCAAGAGGCGTTCGAGCAATTCGACCAACCAGTACAAAGCCACTCCGATGGCCACGAGAACGAACACGACTGCAAAGAGGAGTTCGGAGTCGAGTCGGCCATTGGCAACCATGATCAGATATCCGAGACCGCGATCGGCTCCCACGAATTCGCCAACGATCGCGCCGATGGCAGCCAGAGTGATCGCTACCTTCAAACCGCCAAAGACCGTGGGAAGCGCATAGGGGAAGCGGATACTTCGAAACAGTCGGTATCGACTTGCACCCATCGACGTCGCAAGATCGATCAGTTCCTGCGGAACGCTTCGAAGTCCCACTGCTGTGCTGATCACGATCGGAAAGAAGGCGATCAAAAAGGCAATGATGATCTTCGGAGTCATGTCGAGTCCGAACCAGACCAGAAGAACAGGAGCAATCGCGACTTTCGGAACTGTCTGTGAGGCAACGAGGAGTGGGGAAATCGCCCGGTCGATCAGCCTCGAGCGCACCATCACAATGGCCAAAGGAATTCCGATCACAACCGAGAGGAAGAACCCGCCGAGAATCTCCTGGATAGTCGGCCAGGCATGTTCGATCAATCGATCCCTCTCAGAGACCACCCGCTCGAAGACTCCCCACGGCCGTGGCAAGAGATACGGGCGGATATCGAAGATGACAATGGCAAGTTGCCAAATCATCACGAAAAGAATCAATGCAAAAATCGGCATGAGCCGAAACATCAATCCGGCGAACCGAAGGCGAGTTTTCGAACTCTTTCCAAGTGACGACAAATCCAATGTTGAGCGAATCTCGCCAGGCTGATCTTCAGACATCTGTGGCCAACACTCCCCTCGCACGAAACAAATCTCTGATTCGATTGACCGTCGATGCGAATGCCGCGGACGACATCGACTCGAATTGTCGCGGTCTGTCGATCTTGACTTCGAAGAGCTCGTCCACCCGCCCAGGTCGCGGAGTCATGACGATGACCCGGTCGGACAAAAAGACGGCTTCCGAAATCGAGTGTGTAATGAACAAGACCGTCTTACGGGAGTGCATCCACAGCATCTGCAAACGCATCGTCATGTCTTCCCTCGTCAGTGCATCGAGAGCTCCGAATGGTTCGTCCATCAGCAGCAACTGAGGGTCGTGAATGAGTGCTCGACAGATTGCGACCCGCTGCCGCATACCACCTGAGAGTTCCCGAGGTCGCTTGTCTTCGAATCCCTGCAGACCCACCTCTTCGAGCAGCTGGATCGCCCGATCTCGGTAGTCCGATCGCTTGAGCTTGCGAATGTCGGTCTGGAGAAGAACATTTTCGAGATTTGTTCGCCAATCCAGGAGTACGTCCTGCTGAAAAACGATTCCGAGATTGGTCTCTGGTCCGTCGACCGGTTTTCCGAAGACCTCGACAGTCCCGGCCGTCTTCGCACGAAGACCAGCGATGATCATCATCAACGTACTTTTGCCACACCCACTCGGTCCGAGAACCGATACGAATTCACCTTGCTCGACATCCAGATTGATGTCATCGAGAGCATGGACGAGATCTCCTTTGATGTCTCGGTAGACCTTGTGCAGATGTTCGACTCGAATCGCCCTCGATGAAGTCGAGACCTCTACGTCTCGCTGATTCACTTCAGCACCTCCCGAATCTTGACCGATGAACTTCTCGTCGTTTCGATCACCGACCGGGCTGCGTCGAGAATTCCGTGATATCCCGTGCACCTGCACAAATTTGCCGACACTTCTTCGATGAGTCGCTCATCATCGACTTCTTGTTCGGAATCGATGAGGGCACTCAAGGTGACAAGGAACCCCGGAGTGCAAAATCCGCATTGCAATGCGCCGTGCCGTGCAAAGGCTTCCTGGAGAGGAGAGAGAGCATCGTCCGTCGTGAGATATTCGACGGTGACCACCTTGTGGCCATCGCATTGGGCAGCCAACGTCAGGCACGATCGTGCAGGAGCACCATCGATGAGAACCGTGCATGCACCACAAACACCTTGTTCGCAACCGACGTGAGTTCCGGTCAATGCCAGATCGTGTCGCAAAAAGTCCGAGAGCAAGCGACGCGGTTCGATGAACTGCCGAACCACTTCACCATTGACTTCCACTGAAATTTCGATCGTCATTTCTCGCTGTCTCCCTGCAATTCCGACCTCATGCGCGCTTCTTCGAGAGCCTCCACAACGACAGTGGCAAGAATTCGACGACGGGCCTGCGTCGAATACGCCGAGTCTGCAAGCACCGCCGAACGCGTGGAAATCCCGTTGGCACATTCCTGAATGGTCGCGTTATCGAGGGGCTTGCCGATCAGCGACTGCGCAACATCATCGTGTCGAACAGGTCCGTCAGGATGCCCGATTGTCGTGATGATGACAGCACTCACCAAACCATCGGTGACTTCGAGAAGAACTGCTGCAGCCGCAATCGCAAAGTCACCCGGTCGTCGCGCATGCTCGCACATTCCCCAGCCCCAGTGCCCCGGTGGAACTGGCACCTCGACAGCGGTGATGATTTCGTCTTCTGCAAGCGTTGTAGTGAACACTGAATCCAAAAGTTCCTCGAAAGGAATCGACCTCACTCCCCTCACACTGCGGGCAATCACATGTGCCCCAAGAGCGAGAAGGACGAGTGGGTATTCAGCCATCGGATCAGAGTGGGCGATGCTCCCTCCGATCGTTCCCCGAGATCGAATCGCTGAATGACCGATCAGCGACGCGGCCCGCGCAAGCAAGGGAACTTTGTCGGCCACCAAAGACGAGCCCGCAATTTGGTCATGTCTGGTTCCACTTCCGAGATTCAGAGTGGGGACATCGGTTTCGTCGAACGAGATGTTGCGCAACGACTCGATGTCTCCGATGTCGATGATCACATCCACTCGGGCGAGTCGGAGGTTCAGCAGAGGGATGAGACTTTGACCGCCGGCAAGCACCTTCCCCGAATCGCCCACTTCTGCAAGTTGGCGGACGGCCTCATCGATCGAACGCGGCTTCAACATCGAAAAGGGTGCTGGCTTCATGATGCGGCCTCGATCAGCCCGTGGAGCATCTTCGGTGTCAGAGGCATGGCGTCGACATCGACTCCCAATGCATCCTCCACAGCTGAAGCAATGACCGCAGCAACGGGAAGAATTCCGCCTTCTCCAGCGCCCTTGGCGCCGAGCGGATTCATCGGACTCGGTGTCACGACGTGCATGACCTTCGGTCTCGGGACATCATGAGCCGTCGGAAGCAGATAACCAGCAAACGATCCCGTCAAGAGTTGACCGTCTCTGTCATAGTCCATGTGTTCCAGGAGGCAGCCACCCACACCTTGAGCGAATGCCCCAAGCGTCTGCCCGTCGACAATCCCGTCGTCGATCACGACTCCGCAGTCATGAGCGATCGCATAGTCGAGGATCTTCACTTCCAGCCGTTCGATGTCGACTTCGACCACAGCTGCATGACTCCCGCTCGAAACGTGCAGTTCCTCGGAAAAAAATGTGTTCGTGGCCCCGATTTCGCCCTTCGACCAGTCATGAACGGCAGCAAGCTCGGACAAAGTGACCCGTCGGGTGGGCTCCCCTATGACGTGAACTCCCCCGCCTGAAAAAGTCAGTTTTGCTGGGACTTCTCCGAGGACGGCAGCCGCAATCTCGACGCACTTCAGACGAAGTTCGCTTGCTGCCAAATGAGCAGCGCTCCCGGCCATGATGGCGACGCGACTCCCGAAAGTTCCGACACTTTCCGGGAGATCGGAATCTCCATCCAAAACATCGACGAGTTGTGGATCGATCTCCAGTACCGAAGCGACGACTTTCGCCAACATGGTCTCGTGACCCTGACCTTGAGCGCTTGTTCCGACGTGGACAGTGCAACGGCCATTTTCGTGTAGGCCGACTTTTGCCGTCTCCGACGGTCGCGTCACTGAGCACTCGATGTAGTTGGCGATTCCGAATCCACGTCGGACCGAAGGTGACGCAATCTTGTCGCCAACAGGCTTGAGGTCGATCGCGTCCAGGGCAGTGCCCATGCATGTCTCGAAGTCACCACTGTCGTACACGAGTCCGCCAAGAGGAGTCACAATTCCCGTGTCGAAGGGAAACTCATCGCGTCGGATCATGTTTCTACGGCGTATGTCGACTCGATCGATTCCCAGTTGCCGAGCTGCAGCATCCATCATGCGCTCGATATAGAAGACTCCCTGAGGTCGACCAGCACCGCGATACGTCGCTGCGGGAGTCTTGTTCGTGTAGATCCCGGTGAACGATGCATCAACGGCTGGAATTCGATAGGGGCCAACAAGGTGATTCATCGTGTTCTGGGGCACTGCGAATCCGTAGGGTGCGTACGAACCAAGATCGTGGTGGACGTGAATCTGCATTCCCAGGATTCGGCCGTCGAGTTCGAAGCCGCACTCGACATCTGCAATCTGGAGATGCTCCGGATAGGTCGCAAGAAAATGTTCGGTCCTGTCTTCGATCCACTTGACAGGTCGATTGAGTTTCATCGATGCCCATGCGACCAACAGTTCCTCGTTGGTGTAATAGGCCTTGCATCCGAAGCTTCCACCCGTGCTCGGAGACAGAACTCTCACCTGCTGTTGATCCAACGACAAGTACTGCGCGAGAAGTCGTCGAAGCCCGTGAGGACGCTGCGTCCCCGACCAGACGGTCAGTCTCGAACCATCCCAATTGGCGAGGACTCCACGCGTCTCCATGGGCTGCGCCGACCCTCGGTCGATCCGAAGAGTGCGCTTCACTCGCACAGGCGCAGACGCGATTGCAGACTGCGCGTCTCCAACCGATTGCGAATGACTCCCCACCACATTGCCTGATGCAGCTGCGTGCACCAGTGGCGCCCCGGGCGCTCGCGCCGTTTCCAAGTCGGCGCAGACCGGCAAGTCCTCCACATCGACATCGACGAGCTCGGCAAAGTCCTCTGCGACATAGCGATTTTCGGCAACGATCATTGCAACCGGTTCGCCGATATAGCGAACCTCGTCATGAGCGAGGACAGCAGGTCCGACGGCGTGGACAAGCGCTGGATGGGCATTGGCGACCGGGAGGTTCGACTCGATATCGAGGTCCGAGGCAGCAATTGCCATCAAAAGTCCGTGGTCGTTGTCCACGGCGGGAAGACTGACGGACCGAATTCGTGCATGAGCAACTTGAGCTCGAACGAAGGTTGCCTCCACCGTCCGCGAAAGGTGGATGTCATCGACGAAACTCGATCGACCGGTGAGAAGAGGCAAGTCTTCGTGGCGCAGTGCGCTGCGAGCTTTACTCATCGACCGATCCGCCAACAAGAGCCCGGGCAATCAATTGATTGAGGCGAAATGGTCCACGTTCGTCGCGGGTCATGGTGCATGCCGAGAGGTCGGATACGTCGCCGCGCAAAATGTACGGCCCCCCTGCAAAGGATCCCGAGCGCATTCCCCGGTGAACTCCTTCGATCACTGACGTGTCCTCGGATCCGACGCTGGCCATGAATTCCCACTGGTCGTCGATGAGTCGCTGATCGGTTCCAGCTGGCCACCAACGAGTCGAGATCCATCGGGTGCGATGTGGTGACAACGGCACCCAACGGGCGTAGTTGAAGCTGTTTGCCGGACCAGGCCACAAAGAAATGGAGTTGTTCGGATACAGCATGTGAAACATTGCGTCGTCCATGCCTTCGGGCGTGTCGATCACGGATGCAGCGATGTGACCAGCGGGGGCTTCACCGAGAGCTGCCCCGACGGTGTCTCCCTGCCGCCGAATTTTCGTGCCTTGAACGAAGAGATTGTTGGCCATCGAAATTTCCCAAGACGGCAGGTCGACCGTCGCGCGAAACCCCGGATGTACAGTCGCGCAGTGGTAGCACTCGAGAGCGTTCTCGACTCCGATCTTCCAGTTGCAGTCGAAGTCGAGAACGATCGATTTCGTCGTTCCACTCATTCCGACCTCTTCGAAATTGATCCCGTGGGCTTCGAGAACCTCGGGGAGAGGATCGAGGAATTCTCGAAGGGGGGAGGCCCCGGGATCAGGATTCATGAAGACGAAAGCACCCCAGGTCTCGATCGCTGCAGGAACGAGTGAGTACTTCGACGGCTCGAAACCTGAGATCTCCTTCAATGCCGGTCCACTGCGCAGACTTCCATCGAGATCGAAAGTCCATCCGTGATATCCACATCTAAATACTCCGCAGGACCCGCTCCCTTCGGCGATGATCATGCCGCGGTGAGGACAGACATTGGCCAAAGCGCGCAGCACCCCTTGTGAATCCCGGGTGATGATGAACTCACCTTGACCCGCAATCGGCACAACCTTGAATTGACCGGGCTCCGCCACTTCGTGAACACCGCCAACGAGCTGCCAAGTACGGGAAAAGATCCGGTCGATCTCCAGGTTCAAGACGTCCTCGCTGGTGTACCAGTCGGCCGTCGGGGTCAGATTTTGCTGAAGCCGTTCATCCACCTGGTGAGCAATGGCAAGGCCTCGGGCCAACGGGCCGTCAGCCACAAGTCCCTCACCGGCTCCCCCAATATGAGCACTGGTATTCGTCATCACCGACCCCCCTTTAAGTGAACACTGAAACTTTCGCCGATGATTGAAATTTTGTCAAGTGCTACATATAATTCTCATATACGAGAATCAACTGTCCCCGCCCTCCGGCGTGGCTTCGAGGTGCTCCAATGTTTCTCCGAAGAGCACATCGAACTGAGTGTCCGAGAGATCGCCGATCAAGTCGATGCACCCTTGGCATCGACCTACCGAATCGTTCGTGAACTCACCGCGCTCGGCGTCCTCGAGCCAGTCGATGGTGGTCGCTTTCGACTCGGCCTTGCGCTCGCACGACTTGGCAACCTGTCTCTGCGCGGTCGAGAACTTCGATCCGTTGCTCTTCCCGTGATGCAAGAGCTCGCCGAAACAGTCGGGGAAACGGTGCTCTTGCTGATACGCGTCGGAGCATTGGCAGTGTGCATCGAACACATCGAAGGCACCTATCCGATTCGCCCCCGTTCATTCGGGGTGGGTGAACAAGTGGATCTTTGGGCGGGGGCGAGTGCACTCGCCTTGTTCGCATTTCTTCCTGAAGAAGATCGACGAAACATTTTGGATCAATCGACCCGCGCGCCCAAGGACGAACAATTTCGAACTCGTCTCGAAAATGAATGTGAGATCATTCGCCGTAACGGTTGGTGCTTGACCCGCGATCAGGTGGTGGTGGGAACCGCGGCAGTCGCATCTCCCATTTTGCGGCGCGACAGCACCACTGTTGTTGCCTCACTCAGCCTGACTGGATTGACGGAAAGAATTGTCGATCTCGAGCAGGCAGTCACCGAGGCCGCAAAGCGCATCGGTGACCAACTCGCGTGACATTCAGACGGTCGACCGGCTCCACTCGACGATTGCATCCCAGGCCTTCGGATCCAACAACGACTCGCGTGATGCCAAGCCCTGTGCATCTTGACCTTGCAAGAGACGCTTCACCGGCACCTCGAGTTTCTTGCCGGACAGGGTCCTCGGTACCGCCGGTATCTCGACGATGACATCAGGAACATGGCGAGGCGACAACTCGCGTCGAAGGACTCCACTCAATGTCGATTTCAGACCACTGTCGACAGCATGACCTGAAGCCGGCACGATGAGGAGATAGAGAACTCCCGGTCCACCATCCCGATCTTCCACATGAATGACGAGACTGTCCGATATCTCCTCACGGGAATCGATCAATGCGTAGAAATCCGCGGTACCCAGCCGAACACCCCCGCGATTCAGTGTTGCATCGGAACGACCGGAAATCAGACACGCGCCATCATCGAAGAACGTGATCCAATCTCCGTGGTGCCAGAGCCCCGGATACGTTTCGAAGTATGTCGAACGGAATCGATCACCTGAATGATCTCCCCACAGACCAACTGGCATTGACGGCATGGGCTTCACCACAACGAGCTCACCTGTGACGTTCACAGGACACTGCCTCCCCGCCTCGTCGAAGGCTCGAACATCACAACCGAGCATCGACGTGCTGATCTCCCCCGCTCGAACTGGAACCGATGGGGAAGTCCCGACAAACGCTGTACACACGTCGGTCCCTCCACTGATGGACACCGGCTGCACATTCGAACCCAGAACATCTCTGATCCAATGAAATCCCTCTGCAGGAAGAGGTGCCCCGGTCGACCCCATCTGTCGAAGCCGAGACAGGTCCCGTCCTTCCTTTGGATCGAAGCCGAGTTTCCTTGCCGCCATGATGAAGCCGGCGCTCAATCCAAGAACGTCCACACGCTCATTCGCGGCAATGTCCCAGAGGCACTCCGGCCCTGGATGTAACGGATCGCCATCGAACAAAACAACCGTTGCACCAGCCAGAAGACCTGATACGAGATAGTTCCACATCATCCATCCGGTGGTCGTGAACCACATGAAGCGGTCCCCAGGTCGTAAATCGTGATGAAGTCTGAGAACTTTCGAATGTTCGAGCGTGATTCCTCCGTGCCCATGGACGATCGGTTTGGGCTGACCGGTTGTTCCTGAAGAGAACAAGACGTAGAGAGGGTGATCGAACGACACGGCAACGGCTTCCACGTCTCCTCGGTCCTCTGCCCCACTTTCAGGCGCCGACGTTCCAGAGGCGAGCAAACTGCTCCATGTTCGTTCCTGAATTCGGTTCGATTCCGCAGCAATCGGACCTGTTTCGTTCCTACTTTCGCTACCCGTGTACGGAACGACCACGACGTGTTGAAGGGTTGGTACTTCTGCGACGATCTGAGCCAATTCTCGACGTCGATCGATTTACTT
>QXGG01095001.1_pt1 | contig 27868 bp, 25 predicted proteins | sample 1982491 | NCBI WGS metagenome assembly QXGG01 (sample SAMN09924614, study PRJNA488089) | Wastewater metagenome, whole genome shotgun sequencing project. | isolation source: South African research farm wastewater | place: South Africa: Irene, Agricultural Research Council, Animal Production... | reverse complement strand
GGGCGTGGCTTGCCAGCGTGGCTGAACGACGCGGAGAGGGTGCATGCCGATGTGCGTCTGGCGGGCGAGCGGGCGCGCGTGGCCGAGGCGGAGATCGAGCGCGAGCGTCGGTCGGGCATGCCCAACGTGTTCCTGCAGGCCGAGCGCAGCTTCAACGAGCGGGCGTCGAGGGGGCAGGGGGACGGCACGATTTACAGCGTGGTCCTGGAAGCCGGCCTGGATAACCTGGGTTTTGCCACCCGGGGACGTGTTCGTGGCGCGCTGTCCCGTCATGAGGCCGCCCTGGCGGAGCGGGCGAGCACGCTCAACGAGGTGCAGCGCACCATGCGCGCGCTCTATCTGCAGCGCGAAACGCAGCAGTTGATGCGGGAGCGTCAGCAGCAGTCGGTCAGCGAGGTGAGCTATCTGCTCGCCTCGTACCAGCGCCAGTATGAGGCGGGCTACAAGTCGTGGCTGGATGTCCTCAACATGCAGCGCGAGCTCACCGAGCAACGCCTGCTGCAGGTGCAGGCCGAGACCGACTGGCAGACCTATTCGCTGCGCCTGGCGACTCTGGTGGGGGCCTTCGACGCGCACGCCGGCGTCGAGCCGCCTGATGAGGTCGCCGCCGCGGACCCCGACGCGGGGCTGCCCTGGCTGCCGTGAACGACCCGGTCGCCGCCGTGGCTGACGGCGAATTGCCCGGGCATGGAGAGGCGTACGGAAATGTATATGGCGTGGATGAAATGAAGCGATGAAGAGAGAGCAGGAGCTGCTGCGTTGCGTTGCCGAGGAGCGCCCGGGCCTGCCGCCGGTGGCGCTGTTGGCGCCCTTGTTGAAGGCGGCGGGGCACGAGGTGGCCGAGCCGCGCCTGTCCGCGGCGCTGGATGCGCTACCCGCGCCCTTCGTGGCCACGCAGGCCCCTGCGGATTGGGTGCGCAGCGTGGCGAATCACGCCCAGCTCAAGGGCGTGTCGGTGCTGCAGCTGGTGTGGCGGCGCTTCGACCAGCGGCGCCTGCCTGCGCTGGTATGGATGGAGGGCGCGTGGGAGCTCGCGCTTGGCCATGCGCCCGGAGAGGACGGCGAGGAAGGGGACCCGGTGCGGGTGCGTGATGCGCTCGGGGTTGAACGGATCGTGCCTCAGCAGCAGCTTCAGGATGCGCTGGTGCTGTGGATTCGTCCCCGCCCGATGCGGTCGCCCTTGGCGCAGCGAGGGGGAATGTTTGCCGATAACCCGGCCTTGAAGTTGCTGTGGTCGGCGATCTTCTCCACGCGCGCCTGGGTGGGGACCGTGGTGTTGGCGACGGTGATCATCAACCTCCTTGCGGTGGCGACCTCCCTGTTCGCGATGCAGGTGTATGACCGGGTGGTGCCCACGCTCGCCTATGCCACCCTGACCACGCTGGTGGTGGGCATGGGGCTGGTGATGGGGCTCGACTGGATCCTGAAGACCTTGCGCGCGCGCATTCTCGACAGCCTGGCGGTGTCGGTGGACAAGACCGTGTCTCAGCAGGTCTTCGATCACCTGCTCCATCTGCGCCTGGACATGCAGCCGAAGAGCCTGGGAACGCTCGCTGCCCAGGTGGGCGGCCTGGAGTCGGTGCGCCAGTTCATGACCTCGAGCGTTGTGTTCGGCCTCATCGATTTGCCGTTCGCGCTCGTGTTCATCGGCTTCATCGCCGCCATCGGCGGGCCGATCGTGTGGGTCTATGCCCTGTTGTTGCCCGTGGCGCTCGGCTTGGCGCTGGTGACCCAGCTCCGCCTGCGCGACCTGCTCAAGCAGCAGGTGGCACGCAGCAACGAGCGACAGGGGGTGTTGCTGGACGCGATTCGCGGTGCGGAGTCGATCCGGGCAAGCAACGCGGGCTGGCGGTTCTCGCAAGAGTGGCGGGCGATCACGGACTCGATCGACGCGTACGCCGTGCAACAGAAGGCGATCAGCAACGTCTCGCAGGTGAGCACCGGGACCTTGTCGAGTATCGCGTACGTGGCGGCGGTGGTGGTGGGGGTCTGGCAGATCGAGGCCGGCGCGTTCTCGATGGGCGCCATGATCGCGTGTTCGATTCTGGGCGGGCGCGTGATCGGCCCGGTCGCGCAGGGCGTGCAGTACCTGACCCAGTGGCAGAGCGTGCGCCAGTCCCTGGATCTGGTGAATCAGCTGCTGCGCCTGGAGCGCGAGCGCGGCGAGACGCAGACGCTGCTGATGCCCGAGGATGCGCCCCGCTCGGTAGCGCTCGAAAAGGTGCGCTTCTGCTATCCCGATTCGGCCGTGCAGCAGCTCAACATCGGCCAGCTGACCCTGAGCGCCGGCGAGCGGGTGCTGGTGGTCGGCGCGGTCGGCTGTGGCAAGTCCACCCTGCTCAAGGTGCTGGCGGGCCTCTACCGTCCGGCCGAGGGCCGCGTGCGCATCGGAGACGCCGATCTATGGGAGATCGAGCCGCAGCTGCTGGCGAGTCAGGTCGGGTATCTGCCGCAGTCGGTCCATCTGTTCAAGGGCAGCCTGCGCACCAACCTGGCGCTCGCGGGCGGCAACGGAGACTCGCGGCTGTTGAAGATCGCGCGTGATCTGGGGGTGGATGCGATCGCGGCGCAGGACGCGAAGGGGATGGATCTGCCCCTGAGCGAAGGGGGCGAGGGGCTCTCGGGCGGCCAGAAGCAGCTGGTGGCGCTGGCAAGGGTGGTCATCAACCAGCCGACGGTGTGGCTGCTCGACGAGCCGACGGCCTCGCTCGACGCGGAGAGCGAGGCCAGGGTGTGGCGGGTGCTGGCCGAGAACGTGCGCCCGCAGGATGTTCTGGTGGTGGCGACCCACCGCCCGCAGCTGGCGATGAAGATGGCGACGCGCGTGCTGGTGATGCACCAGGGCGAGATCGTGCGCGATGGCACGCCCGCTTCGATCATGCAGGCGATTGGCCGGGAACGGGGGGCGGAGGGCGGCCGACAGGCGCCGCAGGCAGAACCGGGAGAGCGTCGTGCTTGAGCAAGCGGAAAATCCTGTAGCACATCAGCAGGGGGCGCACCGGATTGCCCGGCTGCAGGCCTATCACCATGGTGGTTCGACGTGGTTCGTGCTTGCCCTCGCTGTGGGGTTTGGCGGTTTCGTTGGCTGGGCCTCATGGTTCGAGATCGATGAGGTTGCGCGCGCCAGCGGCGAGGTGATCGCCAGCAGTCGTGTACAGGTGATCCAGGCGGTGGATGGCGGCGTGCTGTCGAGCTTGAACGTGAGGGAGGGGGATCGGGTGAATCCCGGCCAGGTGCTGGCACGCCTGGACCAGACCCGGGCAGGGGCGAGCATGGGCGAGACGGAAGCGCGCCTGTTCGCCTTGCGGACCAAGGGCGCCCGTCTGCGCGCCGAGGTGACGGGCGAGCGCTCGCCGCGGTTTCCCGCCTCGCTCAATGCGGTTGCCGCTGAGCAGGTGAAGGTGGAGCGTGCGCTGTTCGAGCAGCGCCGCCTGAGCTTGCGCGAGGACCTGCGCACGCTGCAGACGGGTTGGGATCTGGCGCTGAAGGAGCTTAGCCTGGTCGAGAGCCTGGCGGCCAATGGCGACGCCAGCGGGACCGAGCTCCTGCGGGTGCAGCGCGCGGCAAACGAGGCCGAGTCGCGTGTGCTGGGGCGCAAGAACAAGTTCCTGGAGGAGGCCCGCCTCGAGCTGGCCAAGGTCGAGGACGAGCTGGCACAGCTCAGCCAGGTGCTCACCCGCAGGGCGCAGGAGCACCGCGACACGGTGTTCGTGGCAAACGGCCCCGGCATCGTCAAGAACATCCGTGTCACCACGGTCGGGGGGGTGCTCCGGGCTGGCGAAGAGATGATGCAGATCGTCCCGGTAGGAGACGACTTGCTGGTGGAGGCGAAGGTGAGCCCTGCCGACATCGCGCGCGTGGGCTTGGGGCTGCCGGCCAACATCCGGCTCGACCCCTTCGACTACACCATCCATGGCAGCGTCCCCGGTGAAGTGGTCTATGTCAGCGCGGACACGCTGAAGAAGGAGACGGGCCGCGGGGAAGAGATCCATTACCGCGTGCACATCAAGCCCAACACGCATCCGGTCGTGACCTCTACCGGCAAGACGCTCGAAATCCTCCCGGGCATGACCGCGCAGGTCGACATCCGGACCGGCGAACGCACACTGATGGACTATCTGCTCAAGCCCATCCGCAAGACCTTGAGTCAGTCGCTGGGTGAGCGGTAAGGCGCAGCCCCTGAACACCGAATCATGAAGCCTTACAACATCTGTACGATCGTACCGGCGGGCTATGCCCACTACCGTGCATTTGACGAGCTCGTCGAGTTGATCTTCCACGGACTGACCGAGCTCGGGATCGTGGTGACCACGAGCACGAATTCGTGCGCAGCGGGGGCTAGAAATATCGTCCTGGGTTGTCATTTGCTGGAGTTGGAGCGGAGCATGTCGCTGCCGCCCGACAGCATCATATTCAACACCGAGCAACTAGGTGCCATTTCTGCCCAGTGGCAGCAGAGGCTCGTCGAGCGCAGCCGGCAGCTCGAAACCTGGGATTACAGCTTGCGCAATGTGGCGCATCTGAAAACGCTGGGTGTCGAGGAGGTCCGTTATTTCAGGGTCGGCCATCATCCCAAGCTGGCGCGGATCATCAAGCCCGCCAGCCAGCCGATCGACGTGCTCTTCTATGGATCGGTGACCGAGCGGCGCCAGCGCGTTCTCGAGGATCTGGGCGCGACGGGACTGAATGTGAAGTCGGTCTTCGGGGTCTATGGCAAGGAGCGCGATGAACTGATTGCGCAGGCAAAAGTGGTCCTCAATTGCCATGCCTATGAAAGCAAGATCCATGAAATAGTGCGCTCCTTCTATCTGATGACGAACCGGAAGGCGGTCGTCGCCGAATTGGATGGAGACACCGCGATTGATCCCGCTCATGTCCAGGGCATTCATGCTGCGGCTTATGGGGAACTGGTCGAGGCGTGTTGCCGACTCGTCGCCGAAGATCGCCTGCGTGCAGAGGTCGAGGCGCGCGCGCATGCGTGCATCGCCGCGATACCGCAGGCAGAGGTGCTGCGCGAACTGCTGGAGCTCGACCGGCCAAACCCGGCCAGCAGTCCGCCCCAGCGCGTGGTGGTCCCTGGAACGATCGGCCTGTGCATGATCGTGAAGAATGAAGCGCACGTGATCCGGCGCTGTCTCGACAGCGCGAAGCCCATCGTCGATTTCGTCCTGGTGGAGGACACCGGCTCGAGCGACGGGACGCAGGAGGTCATCCGCTCGTGGCTGCAAGAAAACCGGATTCGCGGCATCGTGACTGACGTGCCCTGGCGAGACTTTGCATTCAACCGCAGCCACGCGCTGCAAGCGCTGCGCAAGTATCGCGAGATCGACTACGCGCTGGTGATCGATGCCGACGACACCCTCGTCTTTGCGCCGGATTTCGATCGGCAGGGCTTCAAGCAGGGGCTGCGTGCCGACTTGCTGGACATCGAGATCGAGTACGGCGGGATTCGTTACCATCGGCCGCAGATGATGCGGAACGCGCTCGATTTTTCGTACCGCGGGGTTCTGCATGAGTTCGTCGAGCCGCCGCCTGCATGTTCCGGACGTGAGACCCTCGAGGGGGTCAGGATGCGGATCGGGGGCGGTGGCGGGCGCAGCCAGGAGACCGGAAAGTTTGAGCGGGATGCGCGGCTGCTCGAGGAGGCCTTATCCACCGAGACCGATCCCTTCCTGCGATCGCGCTACACCTTCTACCTCGCCCAGAGTCTCTTTGACAGCGGCCAGCATCAGCGCGCCCTCGAGGCCTATCTTGCGCGCAGTCGCCTGGGCTACTGGCAGGAGGAGGTGTTCATCTCGCTGTATCGCGCAGCCAAGCTCCAGGAGCGGCTGGCTTATCCGCACGAGGAGGTCGTCGCTTCGTATCTGCGGGCGACCGCAGCACAACCCGCCCGCGCCGAGGCGCTGCACGCTGCCGCGCGATTCTGCCGTTTGCGAGACGACTTCGAACGGGCTTACTGGTTTGCCCGGCGCGGCCTTTCGCCCAAGCCGTGCAAAGGGCTGTTCGTTGAGGACTGGATCTACGATTACGGTCTGCTTGACGAACTCGCAGTGAGCGCCTACTGGTCAGGGCGCTTTTCGGAGTGCGAGGCCGCTTGCGAGCAGCTGCTGCGCGAGGGGCTCATGCCCGCGAGCATGCGCGCACGGGTAGAGGACAACCTCGCGTTTGCAAGGGCCAAGGCGGGCTAGCGGGGGCAGGTGCTCATCGTGTCTCGACGATCCCGAACTGCGAGCGTAAGCGTTAAATTCGGAGTGCCTCCGTTCCGCACATTCAAGCGCCCCCGGGACACTCGGCCGGGGCAGAGCTCCAGGCCTGCTCGCCCTCCAGCAAGGCCTTGAGGACGCCGCGGCCTTTTTGCGCGCGCGTGCGGGCGGCTTGCCCGGCGTGCCGGGTTTCGCAAGGGGGGCTGTCGACCGCGCGCAGGATGCCCAGGGGGAGCGGGAAAGTGGGCGCCGCCAGCTGCGCCAGCAGGAAGGCGAGACCGGGTTCGGGGCAGGCTTCGTCGTGCACCAGGAGGGTGGCTTCGCTTGCGCCATCGCCGCCGAGCGTGACGACCTCCGGTCTGAGACCTTGCAGGCGGATGCCCTGGTCGCGGTGCTTGCCAAAGATCAGCGGGCGGCCATGCTCGAGCCGGAGGGTGGTGTCGTCGCGCGTGGCCTTGTCGGTGAGGCGGGCGTAGGCGTCGTCATTGAACATGTTGCAGTTCTGCAGGACCTCGACGAAGGCGGTGCCCCGATGCAGTGCGGCGCGGCGCAATACCGCGCCCAGCATGGCCAGATCGCTGTCGACCACGCGCGCGACGAAGCCGGCGCCCGCGCCCAGCGCCAGGGCGAGCGGACTGAACGGGCGGTCGAGGTTGCCGTAGGGCGTCGATTTCGTCGCCTGGCCCAGGGCCGAGGTCGGTGAGGCCTGACCCTTGGTGAGGCCGTAGATGCCGTTGTTGAGCAGCACGATCTTGATGCCGATGTTGCGCCGCATGGCGTGGATGAAGTGGTTGCCGCCGATGGCGAGCGCGTCGCCGTCGCCGGTGACCACCCACACCGACAGCTCGGGCCGCGCAAGCTTGAGCCCGCTGGCGATGGCGGGTGCCCGCCCATGGATGCTGTGCATGCCATAGGTGTCGAGGTAGTAGGGCAGTCGGCTCGAGCAGCCGATGCCGGAGATGAAGGCGTAGTCCTCGCGCGCAATGCCGAGCGTGGGCAGCAGTTTTTGCAACTGGCTCAGCACCGCGTGGTCGCCGCAGCCCGGACACCAGCGCACCGGCTGGTCGGTCTCGAAATCCTTGCGGCTGAGCAGCGGATGTTCTGTGGCCGGGCGATCTGTGAGTGCCGGGTGGGCAAGGGGGTTCATGGTGCGATGACCTCACACGAGTTCGAGGATGCGGTCGAGGATCTCCGCAAGCATGAAGGGCTTGCCCTGGACCTTGCACAGCGGTACCACCTCGCGCAGGTAGGCGGCGCGCAGCAGCTGCGAGAGCTGGCCGAGGTTGAGCTCGGGCACCAGGATGGTGCGGTAGCGGCCCAGGATCTCGCCCAGGTCCCGGGGCAGGGGGTTGAGGTGGCGCAGATGCACGTGCGCCACCCCCTTGCAGGCCTGCGCCGCGGCGGCGCACGCCTGCTGCACCACACCATAGGTGCCGCCCCAGCTCACGATCAGCAGCTCGCCGCTGGCTGGGCCGTCGACCTGCGTCGGTGGCAGGTCATGCGCGATGCCGGCGACCTTCGCCGCGCGGGTCTCGACCATGCGCTGGTGGTTGGCCGGGACGTGCGAGATGTTGCCGGTGAGGAAGTCCTTCTCCAGGCCGCCGATCCGGTGTTCCAGGCCCGGTGTGCCGGGGCGTACCCAGGGCCGCGCCAGCTTGTCGTCGCGGGCGTAGGGCATGAAGTCCGTGGTGTCGGCGTGAAAGCGCACCGCCAGCCGGGGGATCTCCGCCTCCGCCGGGATGCGCCATGGCGCGGCCGAATGGGCGATGCCGCTGTCGCTGAGCAGGATCACCGGGGTCATGTAGGTGGTGGCCAGACGCAGGGCCTCGATGGCGCAATCGAAGCAGTCCGTCGGCGAGCGGGCGGCGATGACCGGCAGCGGGCACTCGCCGTTGCGTCCATGCACGGCCTGCAGCAGATCGGACTGCTCGACCTTGGTGGGCAGACCGGTCGATGGGCCGCCGCGCTGGACATTGACGATGACCAGGGGCAGTTCGAGCATGACCGCGAGGCCGATCGCCTCGGTCTTGAGCGCCATGCCCGGGCCGGAGGTGGTCGTCAGCGCCAGGGCGCCCCCGTAGGCCGCGCCGATCGCCGAGCAGATGCCGCCGATTTCATCCTCGGCCTGGAAGGTGCTGACATCGAAGTGGGTGAGCAGGGAGAGCTCATGCAGGATGTCGGTGGCCGGCGTGATCGGGTAGGAGCCGAGAAAGAGCGGAATGCCGCAACGCTCGGCTGCGGCGACAAAGCCCAGCGCGAGCGCCTGGTTGCCTGTCAGGCTGCGATAGCGGCCCGGCGCAGGCGGGGCGCAGCGAATCCGGTAGCCCGGGACGCACAGCTCGGCGCCCTGCGCGTACGCATGGCCTGCGCGCAGGGCGGCGATGTTGGCGTCTGCGGCCTGCGGGTTCGTGCTGGCGAAACGCTGGCGGATGTCCTCGATCGCGTCCGTCAGCCCCTGCTCGAACAGCGCGAGCAACAGCCCCAGCGCAAAGTGGTTCTTGCAGCGCGCTGCGTCCTTCCTGCCCAGCCCGGAGTCGGCCACTGCCGTTGCGGTCAGTCCCGACATGTCGACACTGAGCAGAGCGTAGGCGTCGAGGCTGGCATCGGTGAGGGGATTGCTGGCGTAGCCGGCCTTGTCGAGGTTGGCCGGGGTGAAGCTGCCGTCATTGACGATGAGCAGGGCGCCCGGTCTCGCGTCGGCGAGCGCGGCCTTGAGCGCGGCCGGGTTCATCACCACCAGTACGTCGGCACGGTCGCCGGAGGTGAGCGCGTCGCGTTCGGCGAGCCTGACTTGGAAGCCCGAGACGCCGAACGGGCTGCCCGTGGGCGCGTTGATCTCGGACGGATAATCCGGATGGGTGGCGAAGTCGTAGCCGGCGCGGCCCATCAGGGTCGAGAATGTGCTGCCGATGAGCTGCATGCCGTCGCCCGAGTCGCCGACGAAGCGGATCACCAGGGCGGCGGTGGGCGCTGGCTGCAGGGCTTCGGCCCTTGTCGAAACCGGGTAGTCCATGGTGTTTCCTCCGTGACAGGGGTCAAATTAGTGCAATGCAGCACGACCAATGTTGACCCTGGTCAGCTTGCACTGCAAAACCGGACAGGCGCCTGGGGAGGAAGAGGGGATCGCTTACTGTGCAGCGTCAGGGACGCTCGCGTGGTGTTCTCAGATACGCCGAAGCCTGGTCGAAATCGAAATTGCCGATCGCAGCCAGCAGCTTTTCATAGCGCTCACCCAGTCCGGCGCGCAGCAGGCCAGCCTGCCTTTCCGCCAGTTCCAGGCTTGCGTAGTCCGACTCGGCCAGCAGTTGCTGCAGCTGGGCGGAGAGGGCGTGGAACTGTTCCCGCTCACCGGGGGCGATCGCCATCTCGGGTGCGGTGGCAGGCAGGTGCGGCGCCAGGCCGGCGATCAAGCGCCCGAGCTGCGTCTCGACTTCGTCGATGCGCGCGGCGGTCTCCTGCTGCGCAGCGCCTTGCTGAAGTGTATTTTCCAGCTTCGCCGCAGCGGCGCTCAGGGGATGGGCGGCGATCTGGCCGGCGACGCCCTTGAGGGTATGCGCATGGTGTATGGCCGCGGTGATGTCGCCCCGGACGAGTGCCGCGCGGATTTCGGCGCTGAAATCTTTCTCGCCCGCGACGAAGATGGACAGCAATCTGAGGTAAAGCTCGGATTTGTCCAGGGTCTGGCGCAGGCCGGTGCGGGCGTCGAGGCCTTCCAGACTGAAGAGCGCCGGTGGTAGCGCCGGGATGGGCGCCGCCGGCGCCGCTGCAGGTTCGGGCGGGTCTGCGTCGCTGGGCGTGGGGGGGGGGCCCTCGCCTGCAGGCAGCCAGGTCTTGAGCGTCTGCGCCAGGGCTGCCGGCTCGATCGGCTTGGTGACATGATCGTTCATGCCCGCCTCCAGACAGCGCTGGCGGTCTTCGGCCATCGCATTGGCGGTCATGGCGATGACCGGCAAGCGGTCGAGCCCGGGCAGGGCGCGAATTCGCCGCGTCGCCTCGAGGCCGTCCATGACCGGCATCTGCATGTCCATCAACACCACGTCGTAGTCCTGGCGCTGTACCCGATCGAGCGCAGCGGCGCCGTCGGCGACCAGGTCCACCTGAAGGCCGAGCTCTGCCAGCAGCGCCTGCCCAACCTCCTGGTTGATCTTGTTGTCTTCGACCAGCAAGGCCCTGAACCCGCGCAGCGGCTTGTCGCCGGCGCCGTGATTGGGTGACTGGCCCTGCGCCGGCGCTGAAACGAGGTCCGGGCACAGCAGGTGCATGATCGTGTCGAGCAGCTTTGACGGCGTCACCGGCTTCAGGAGCAGGCCGTCGATCTCGAACCCGACCGCCGCCTGCATCAGCGCCTCGCGGTCATGGGGGGTGACCATCAGCACCATCGGGTGCCGACGCAGCGGCAAACGCCGGATCGCCTTGGCCACGGCCAGCCCGTCCATCTCCGGCATTTTCCAGTCGAGCAATACGAGGTCATACTCCAGCCCGGCCTGCGCGGCCTGCTCGAGCCTGGCCAGTGCCGATGGTCCGGATCCGAGCGCTTCCACGGCAAAGCCCATCATCACGAGCATGCCGGCGACTGCCTGCCGTGCCGATTCGTTGTCGTCGATCACCATCACGCGCAGCCCGGCGAGCACAGCCGGGGACCAGGCCTGCGCCGGCCGGCCGCAGCCGCGCCCCAGTGTGGCGGAGAACCAGAACGTGGATCCCTGCCCCAGCGTGCTCTGCATGCCGATCTCGCCGCCCATGAGCTCGGCGAGTTGCTTGGAGATGGCCAGCCCCAGGCCCGTGCCGCCGTAGCGGCGCGTGGTCGAGCTGTCGGCCTGCTGGAAGCTCTGGAATAGCGACGCCTGATGTTCCGGCGCCACGCCGATGCCCTCGTCCTGAACCTCGAAGCGCAGCGTGACCGCATCGGCCGTGCTCGACTGCAGGTTTACCCGGATCATGATGGTGCCGTGCTCGGTGAACTTGATCGCGTTGCTGGCCAGGTTGACCAGGATCTGGCGCAGGCGCAGCGGATCGCCGACGAGGTGGGTCGGTACGTCGGGGGCCAGCGTCAGGACGAGCTCCAGGCCCTTGACCGCTGCCTGTTCTCCAAGCAGATCGAGCGTGCTGCGCAGCATCTGCTCGAGCTCGAACTCGATCCGCTCAAGGCGCATCTTGTGGGCCTCGATCTTCGAGAAGTCCAGGATGTCGTTGATGATGCCCAGCAGATGCTGGCTGGACGACTGGATCTTGTGGGCCTGATCGACTTGCTGCGGCGTAAGCGGTGTTCGCAGCAGCAGGTACGTCATGCCGATGATCGCGTTCATCGGTGTGCGGATCTCGTGGCTCATGTTGGCCAGGAAGGCCGACTTGGCGCGCGTGGCCCGCTCGGCCTGATCGCGAGCCTCGACCAGCTCGGCGGTGCGCTGCTCGACGATCGTTTCGAGCTGCTGGCGATGTTCGAGCAACGCCAGCTCGGCCCGCTTGCGCTCACTGATGTCGAAATTCACCCCCAGGAGCCGCACGGCCCGACCACCGCTGTCGTATTGCGCCCTGCCTTTTGCGAGCAGCCAGCGCGTTTCGCCCGTCTCCAGACGGACGGGGAATTCCACTTCGAAGGCCTCGCCCCGTTCGATCGCCTCTGTCATGCAGGCATCGATCCGGGCCAGATCCGCCGTGCCCACACGCTCTCGCCACTCCTGCCCGGTGACAGAAGTCTCGGACGCCAGGCCGAGCAGCCGCGCCGACTCGGCAGACCAATGCACCGCGCCGCTCTTGAGGTCCCAGTCGCAGACGCCGACATGGGCGTATTCCTGGGCTGTACGCAGTCGCTCGTCACTTTCACGCAATGTGCGTTCAATCTGTTTGCGCCGACGGTTGAGAATCAGCAACGCGATCAGCAGGGTCGACAACACCACGAAGGCCGCGGCCGCAAGGATCACGGTCTCGCGGTAATCGTTCCAAAGGGTACGGGGGCGGTTCAGGAACAGGGTTCCTGAGGGGAGTCTGGCCGGATCGGCGCCCCAGCGCTGCAGCTGCCTCCAGTCAAACATCGGCTGCGGTTTCACGCTCTCGTCGACGGCCATCCCGTCGAGACTGCGTGCGCCGCTCAGGAACTCGAAGGCGATCTCGCCGGCACGGCGCCCGACCGACGCCGGGAGTACGACCGATCCGCCGACCAGACCTTGTTGGATATGGGCATCGTACAGCCCCAGCACCGGCGCGCTGGCGCGCCGGGCGACTTCGGCGGCGACCTCTGCAGGCACGAAGCTGCGCCCGGTGCGGTCATTGAAATAGGTCCCTATCAATACGAGGGTGTCGCGCGGCAGTGAGGCGACACGCTCCAGCATCGCCTCATGGGACAGCGCCGCGGCGCTCTCGAGCGCCAGCTCGCGGCCCAGTCCCGCGAGGGCCTGGACGACTGGCGCATCGAGGGGATATTCGGCGTCGTCCCCCGGCACGAGGAGTAGCCGCTGCGTGTCGGGGAACAGCGTGAGCCCCAGACGCAGCGTGCCGGCAATGTCGCTTCGATTGGAAATGTTCAGGATGGGCCGCGAGGACTCGCGCAAGAGGCCTTCTGGATCGAGGGCCAGGGCGGTCAGAACCGGCGTATCGGCGGGCACGAGACCGTCGTCTTCCCGGGCAAGAAACTGCAGCGCCGCTTGATTGGCCACGATTACAACACCCAATCTCGTTCTGGCGAGCTTCTCCCGCAGCAGGTTGGCGAGTACGGCACGCCAGCGCGGGTCCTCATTGCGCACGAGGTCGAGGTGCTCGACATAAATGTCGTTGGCGCTGATGCCTTTTTCTTTCAGGGTGGCGACAGCGCTGGTGATCAGCGCGTCGGATACCGGCAGGCCGTATTGCGTGCCGGAGAGGATGAGCACGCTCCTGCGCTCGGCCGATTGGGATACGACCCGGAGCGCGCCATCCGATGGGTCGCGGGCGGGCGTCACGGCGATGTCGGCAGCAAGGCCAAGGGTGCAGAATCCGAGCAGGACAGGGGTCAGGGCCTGCGCGAGGGCGAAAAACCGCAGCGGCCCGATGCGCCGGGCCAGAACGACTCCCGACCAAGGAGAGAACGGGCGTCTCACGAAATCATGCTCCTGCGAGGAAGTAGTTTTTAATCCTAGGTGCGACATGAGGACTTCACCATGTCGTTTCTCACACAGGCCCCATGTGATCGCGGGGAAGACTCGAGTGCCGCATTTGTCCCCAGCGGGTGGGGAAAGAGGTGTGGGTGCCCCTGTGGATAAGTGCCGTCACCCTTTGCTGTGTGCGGGTGATGGGAGGGTGCTCAATATTGAGGCAATGCGCGGGGTGCCAGGATGCAGGGGGCTCCCGTTTACCCAAAAGGCTGTAGGGCGGGCCACTCGAAAGTGCTATATGCTTCTGCGGCATCTTGTCGAGTTCAACTATCCCGGAGGAGAAGATGAAGCGCTTCATTGTGTTTGGATTGATGAGCATCGTATTTGCAGTGCCCACGGCCAATGCTGTGGTCTACTGCAAGAGTGTCGGCGTACCCAAGGGTTGCGTACAGGCGCCTGGTGTAGGCGTGCCTGGCGTGGGCGCTCCCGGTGTGGGCGCTGTCGATCCTGGTATCAATCAGCCCGGTGCGGTGGGTAACGTCGGCGTGCCTGGCGTGGGTGCACCCGGTGTGGGCGCTGTCGATCCTGGCATCAACCAGCCCGGTGCGGTAGGCAATGTTGGCGTGCCCGGTAATAGAGGTGGCCCGATCAATCGCGTCGGCCCGCGCTGAACAAAAAAACCCGCAGAGCCAGTAGCCATGCGGGTTTCAGCGATATTTGTGGCGGACAGGGCGGGATTGGAACCTGCATCAAGCGCTGAAAAATCAGTAGCTTACAGAGCCTTGTAGCTATTGCGTGTTTATTCTTGCATTTGTCATCAACGCCGCACTCTTACGAGCACGAGCGCGGGGAAGCCCTAAGGCATACTTACTTCACAATCTGCTTCGCACCTTCCGTTGTTGGTAGGGGGGCACATCGGTCGAGAAAGAAATCTTACGCAAGGCGCTCACCAATCAAGGTGACGCCAGTACAGACGACGTATATACTTCGTCTGTACGCAAGATGGCAGGAGGTGCACCGTGTCCAAAGAAGCTGTTTTCACCATGAAGCTAGAGCCAGAGCTGCGCGCTGAGTTCATGGCCGAGGCCGAGGCGAGCCATCGCCCGGCCTCGCAGATCCTGCGTGAATTGATGCGTGAGTTCGTACAACGCCAGCGCCAAGCGCGCGAGTACGAGGAGTTTCTGCGAGGCAAGGTGGCGAACGCGCGCGAGCAGATCCGTTCGGGTGAGTACGCCAGCGCGGATGATGTCGAGGCACGCTTCGCTGCAAAGCGCGCGCAGTTGCTCGCCAAGACGGGCAGTGCTGGCGCATGAAGGTCTTCTGGGCCTCTGCTGCCGAACAGGACCGCGCGGACATCATTGAATACATCAGCCAAGACAACCCGCTGGCAGCCCTCCGGATGGATCAGCTATTCGCTGAAGCGGCGGACCGCTTGGCGTCGCACCCACTCCTTGGCAAGGCAGGGATGATTTCGGGCACACGCGAGCTGATCCCCCACGAAAGCTACCGACTGGTCTACGAGGTGCAAGACGATACCGTGTGGATACTTGCCTTGGTGCACACCGCCAAGATGTGGCCACCGAGGCAGCGGTAAAACCCGTATCTACCCGTCGGTCCGCAGCACCCCGCACCAATGCTCATAAGCTCGGGAGGCCAGTCGGCACATGGTCAACCATCCGCCAGGTGTTTGAGTCTCCAACCCCCGCTACTCGGAGCGCGTTCTTGCCCGTCCATCGCTACCCCCCGCGCAAACGCTCGCCCTGGCTACTGCTGGCTTGCCTGGTCACCGGGCTTCCAGGCTGCGCTGTGATAACCGTCGCTGACGCCGCCGTATCGGTCGCCGCGACCGCCGTCAAAGTCACCGCGAAGACCGTTGGCGCGGTGGCGGACGCAGCGATCCCCGATGGGGACGACGAAGAGTAAGGTCGCAGGTCGGTTTGACCCCGTCACTTGGCCGGCGGAACCGACAGACCGGTGGCCGAGCGGATCAGCGCGGTGCCTGCTCAGCCTCAAAAGCTTGCGGATCGAACCCCTGGAAGAACGCCCGCGCCGCGTGCTCCGACTTCGCCCTCAGCCAGTCTCCCCAAGCCTCGTCGGGCAGGATCACCACCGAGCGCTTCTCGTCACCCGGTTTGTGAAAGCGCTGCATCAGCGGGTGACTGTCCGCGTTGATCGTCAGCAGGGTCATCGACCACAAGGGTGCCTGGCCCTCCTGTTCCCTGCGTTCCCACAGCCCGGCGATGCCCATCGGCTTGCCGTCGGCGCGCCGGATCGCCCAGCGCACCGCCTTGCCGGTCTCGTAGCAGGGCTCGAACAGCACCTCGGCCGGCACGATGCACAGCTGCCCGCGCTGCCAGGCGTGGCGAAAGGACGGTTTCTCGCCGAGCGTCTCCGAGCGTGCGTTGTAGGTCGAGCGCATGATCTTCAGATCCGTCGCCCAACCCGGGACCAGACCGAAGACCGCCGGCATCCATTGACGCGGCGCGAAGTTGGTGACGATCGGTACGACCGAGCCCGGGTAGGCCTCGCCGTAGGCGAAGTCTGGCGGTGGCAGCGGGAACGCGGCGAGGGCTTCGCGCGAGGCGGGGCGGTAGTTGGCGCACATGGAGGAGGGTTGTCAGGCGAATGCAGACCTCGGTCTAGATTGTCCAGAATCCACTGGTCGGGCTTCGACCGCTTGCGGCTTAGCAAAAACTGACCTGTTTTCAGATCGCTTCCTAACATTCTGTTTAAAAAAGAAAAAGTCGCGATAGCGAAACTGCATTGTCGTAAAGGAACTCATTCGTGTACATGCATATCGTTGGGAGGTAACCTTTCCTCTATTCATTTGAGATGAAAGAGGGCGGTGAAGCGCCTTGACGTAGGTGTGCTTCGACTCTAAATCCTCGCCGAGGCGCTCAGCCATGAACAAGGCCATCGTGGTAGCTCAGACCCCTGGTGGGGCGTGGATACGAATATGTGAATGTTTTAAAGAACCCGAGGCGATTCAATCGACCATGGAGTCCAGTGCTCGATCTAATCCGAGTTGGAAGATTTTTATTGCCATCGATCCTCAAACACAACAGATAATCGACATACAGTTTTTTTGATGAAGTCGAGATGGTTGTACGCGTTCTCCTCGTCGATGGGCTGCGGCTAGCTAAGCGCCTGTATCGTCGCGGCAGGCCGATGGCTGTCTTGAGTTAGAACCCGAATGTTCGGCTCCCCTAGCTGGCCTGTCCGGATTGACTCCAAATGACTGGGAGCCAGATCCTAGAATAACCACACGGCAAGCGTTATCGGCGGGGTTGGGTCAGTATCGGCTCGTTCTTGATACTGTTGTCAAGACCGCAGACCCATTGTGAGAGTGTCGAGTAATAGCAGCCGTATATGGCGACGCCCTTCATCGTGCGAATGCTGTCTCGGGACCACCAAATTTGCGTGTACGACACTTGTACGGGATAGACTGGCGTGGCAGCAGTGCCGGGTCCAACGTCGTTTAGGACATTCCACACGCGGGGCCTGCCGACTGTCATGGCAGTGATATCAAATCTGCTCTCGTTGCCCAGAGGGGATGCGCCCTTACCATTCTTGTACTCACTTAGACATCGGATCAGTCGAGCTAGCACCGCGTTGTCCAACTCCGTCCGGCTAACGCCCTCTGTCGTAGGGCAGTCAAGAATACCGATGGGCTCCAGACTGTTTATCTTTTGCGCCTCGGGTAGGTTGGCATTGCTGGCACGTATGCGGTTCTCGTATACGCCGGTTTTGGGTACGGTGAAATCTACTGTCGAGCCGCCTGGATTAAGCGGGTCCATTCGCACGAGGTAAGTGCGATCGTTCTCCGCTGTCACAAGGCCTGCACGCCAGTTCCCGTTACCGAGGTCATCGACCTCAACGCGGTCGCCAACGTTAAACAGATCGGCAGCATGTACAGTTGGCGCTGCGCTCAATGCAACAGCAGCTAACAGTATTGAATTAAATACAGTCCGGAAACTGCTGTACCGAAAGAGCTTTTTTGAGCGAAATTCATTAGTCATAATTTATCTGCAGCCACGCAGCCTCAGCGCTTGTGAACTTGTCGATTACGCCGACCAAAGGGGGCGTGAGTGGGTTTGTGGCTGCAGTCGCGACCGGATGATTTTTCAGCATGACGGCGCGCCCTGTAATCTGTTCGCCACATGCAAGTAAGCATAACGCATGCTTACTTGTATGTGGCAGTTCTCAAAGCTCAGCCGAGCCTCTCTAAGCTTGAACTTGTACTAGGGCGAAATCAGGCAACTCGAGGAACACTGACAAACTCGAGTACTCGGCGGCCGATCGCCTGCGACCGGACCTACTCGCCCTCGCCGAAGATCTTCAGGCCGGTCGAGTCGACGACGACATGAATCGGTCCCTTGCGCGGGCGGCGGGGAACCTCCGCCACCAGTTGCGCCGCCCGGCACTATAGGTGGTGGTCAGGCAGACTGGATCGCGAGCGCCGATACAGCCTGGGTTTGCCGCGTCTGACCAAGGCGTCAGATCGCCCCGACTGACCAGCGCCCGGTCGTACTCGGCCCAGTTCGTGACTCGGTAGCGGTACTTGGGCTTGGTTGTGCTGGAGTCTGTCTTCGCTCGTGCAGCCATGTTCGAACTCAAACCGTCAGTAAATCCAGCGCCGCCGGGTGGATGTCATTTTATTGCACCAACGCCTCACGCAACGCTCAGGCGAGGCGGAGGACACCAAGACGCGTGGCAGTCGGCGCATCGTGAAGCTGCTGCCACGCGCGCTCGAGGCGCTGACGGCGCAGAAGGCCCACACGTTCATCAAGGGCGAAGAGGTGTTTCAGGATCCACGCTACGGTAGTCGATGGGCAGGGGATCAACCCATCCGGGAGAGCTTCTGGAAGCGTGCCCTGAAGCTGGCCGGGGTCAGGTACCGACGCCCTTACCAGACCCGTCACACCTACACATCGATGATGCTGTCAGCGGGCGAAGACCCCAGATGGATCATGGCCCAGATGGGTCACACCAGCCTGACGATGCTCGAGAGGAACTACGGTCGCTGGATGCCTGAGGCGGCACCGAGGGCAGGTCTGCTTGCTGATCAAGTCTTCGGGAAGGTAGCTAAAAAGTAGCTATTCAGGGGCTAAAACAGGCTATTTTAATAGACACAAATAGCTGCTTTGCTTTGTAAGTACTTGATTTTACTAGGTTCGGTGGCGGACAGGGCGTCCGCCGGAATCGAATCAAATGATGTTTCATACAGTACCGACTGAAACAGTAAGTCACTGATTGAACGATATTGAGTGTTCAAAACTGTTTCACAAGGTAGCGTACAATCACTTTTACTATGTGGGGTTAGAAGTGGGGTGATTGAATGCCGAAAAAAGCGAAGGAGCTTGGGCCGCTGGACGTGAAACGGCTCATCGAGCCGGGACTGCACGCCGTGGGAGGCGTCGCCGGCCTTCATCTACAGGTCTTGCCTAGTGGCGGTAAGAGCTGGCTGCTGCGCATCGTCATCGGCGGCAAGCGTCGTGAGGTCGGTCTCGGCGGATTCCCCGACGTGCCTCTTGCCATGGCTCGGGAGAAAGCGCGTGAAGTCCGCGAGGCCGTTCAGCAGGGCCGCGATCCGATTGCCGAGCGTGCCACCGCCCGTAGCCTGCTGGCCGCGCAGCGTGGGGCAGAGATCACGTTCGACGAGTGCGCCTGCAAGTTCATCGAGGCGAAGTCTGCCGAGTGGAGGAGTGCCAAGCACGCCGCGCAGTGGAGTGCGACGCTGGAGACATACGCAAGCCCAGTGATCGGCACGATGCAGGTGCGCGACATCGAGCTGGCGCACATCGTCAAGATCCTGGAGAAGGACAACTTCTGGACCACGAAGACCGAGACCGCATCCCGCGTGCGCGGCCGGATTGAGTCGGTGCTCGATTGGGCGACGGTGCGCGGATTCAGGAAGGGAGAGAATCCGGCTCGGTGGAAGGGACACTTGGACAAGCTGCTGCCGGCTCCCAAGAAGGTCTCGAAGGTCGAGCATCACGCTGCACTGCCGGTCGATGAGATGGGCGCCTTCATACGAGACCTGCGCCAGCGAGAAGCCATCGCCGCCCGAGCGCTGGAGGTGTTGATTTTGACGGCTGCGCGATCTGGCGAGATTCGCGGCATGACTTGGGATGAGGTCGATCTTGACGCGGCTATGTGGGTTGTCCCCGCCGAGCGTATGAAGGCCAAGCGAGAACATCGTGTTCCGCTGTCGACCCGCGTCATCGAGGTCTTGCGCGCCCAGCCGGTGGTCGCGGGCGATCTGGTGTTTCCCGGAATGCGAGAGGGCTCACCCCTGAGCGACATGACGTTGACCGCCGTGCTCAAGCGCATGGGCCGACCGGATCTGACGGCGCATGGCTTCCGCTCCACGTTCCGAGATTGGGCGGCGGAGCGCACCAACTACCCGCGCGAGGTGGCCGAAGCCGCGCTGGCGCACACCATCGAAAACAAGGTCGAGGCTGCCTACCGTCGTGGAGATCTCTTCGAGAAGCGCCGCCGGATGATGGAGGATTGGTCGAAGTTCTGCGACACGACCCAGATCGTCGGTGAGGTAGTTCCGATCCGAGCCAAGGGGGCGGCATGAGCAATTACAGTGTGGCCGTGAAAGAGTCAGTCGCCCAGCTGGAACGGCTTATGGAGCAGCATGAAAAAATAGTGACTGACGCAATATTTAGAGCGATGACGCATGTGGCCCCTGCAGATAGGCTGGCAGATTCGGATTCGTGCGAACGGATGCTATCCGAGGCGCAAAAGGCCGGGAGGGTTGCTGCTGTCGAGATGGTCAAGGGATTAGTTTCGAGCGGAGTAATGTCCGGTCTGGCCCGGGTGGTAAGGAGCTACAGGTCAGTAAAGGCCGGCCGCAAGAAGAAGAGTCACCGGGGGGCGGCACGAGCAGCTTGGCGGGTGAGCGCCGAGGCTGCCTTGAAGCGTCGCAGGAACCTGGATGTGACGGTTGGTGACTTGGTTGATGCGTTGGTCAATCAGCTCGTCATCGATCGGGCAGATGGCGGCAGATATGAGTGTCACGAGACTGGCGCGCAGGTCGCCAACAGCGAGCGGAACATGGCAGCCGAAGTCTCGAGGATGAGAAGTAAAATTTTGGAAAGCCGCGCCAAAAAAGGGATCTAGCTGGGTTCGTGCTGGTGAACATCGAGATGTCCGCCAGCGTAGGGTTTGAGTATCGGGGCGTTGCAATAACGCCCAAGGTATTCAAATGCCCGCACGAGTTCAAATCCCCGAGGCACTCAAGCAGTTCGACGAGCTGCCTGGTAGCGCCTACGTTCGCCTGCCGGTTGTACTCGGCCTGAAAGGCTGTAGCCGCGTCACTTTGTGGCGGCAGGTCAAGGACGGCCTCTTTCCGGCGCCCCACAAGATCGGCGCCCGGATGGTCGCGTGGCGCGTCTCTGAAGTGCGCGCTGCGCTGGGGGTGGCGTAATGAAAACGCCGACCCCCCGTAACGGAAAGGCCGGCGTGCCGGAAGCGCGCCTCAAGAATACCACTCCCGACCTCGTTCCCGGCCTCCTGTCTGCCGCGCCGGCTCCGATCCTGCCGCGCCCCGGCACCGTCAAGGCTGCCGCGCTCGCAGCCATCATCGAAGGCAAGATCACGCAGGCCGGTTTCATCGCCCCCGAGCTGCTGGGCTGGATCGCTCTGGCTGCGGTCGCCGGCCTGATGCTCGCAGGGGGTGCGTAATGACCCGCTACGCCCCCCGCACTCCGTTCAAATTCACGCTTCATCTTCCCGACCATGTTGCCGACACGGTGCATCTGAGCGCCGAAGAGCATGGCGCTTACCTGCGTCTGCTGTTCAATTACTGGCGCTCCGGCCCGCCCAAGGACGATGACCGCGTGCTGTCGCGCATCGCCGGCATGACGATCGATGAATGGGCCGAGGTTCGCCCGATGGTCGAGCCGTTCTTCGAGGTGCTGCACGGGCACTGGATGCACTGGCGCACTGACGACGAACTCCAGTCCGCCTACGAGGCGATCGAGAAGTCGAGCCGCGCCGGCAAAACTGCTGCGAAAGCTCGGTGGGACAAGGAGAAACGCCGCTCGGCCAGCGATTACAAATGCGAGGCTGATGCGGTCGCAATGCAGTCGCAATGCGATTCGCAGTTCCAACAGAAAGATAGGGGGCACGCACCGGGGGCAGCAGCGCGTGGAAAGGTCCAAGCCCGAGCCAAGGAGGAGCGGGTCTTGGGCGATTTCGAGGACGATGTACGCACCGCCGAGCGCGACCTGGGCATCGGGGGTGCGGCATGACGAGCAATCAATCCCTGGCTGGGGCTGGGGTGATCTCGCTCCGCCCGTACCAGGCCGATGTCGTGGAGGCCATCCGCGCCGCCTTGCGCGCCGGCAAGCGCCGTGTGCTGGCCTACTTGCCGACCGGCGGGGGCAAGACCCGCGTGGCGACCGCCATCGTGCAGCTCACGCTCGCCAAGTCATCCGGCCGTGTCATCGTCTTGGCGAACCGCAAGCAGCTTGTCCATCAGTTCGCCGCCGCCCTGCGCGCTGCTGGCCTCGATGTGGGCATCGCGCAAGGCGAGAGCACCGCCGGGCTGCATCATCGTGTCGTGGTGTGCAGCATCGACACTGTTCACGCCCGGAACTACACGTTCGACGACGTGGCGCTGTTGATCATCGACGAGGCGCATGGTGTCGCCGGCAGCGAGAAGTACCGCCGCCTGCTGTTTCGCTACAACAAGGTGCCGTGCATCGGACTGTCGGCAACGCCATTTTCGAGAGGTCTTGCCAAACCCTACCCGGAACTGGGCGGAAAGCCGCTGTTCGAGGAGCTTGTCGTCGGCGCGACGGTGCAGGGGCTGGTCGACGACGGCTACTTGACCGACATCGAAATCTACTGCCCGAGCGCGCCCGATCTGACCGGCGCAAAGACTTCGCGCACGCCCGAGGGCGAGCAGGACTTCAGGCAGGCCGACATCGACGAAGCCGCCGACCGCCCGGAACTGGTGGGTGACATCATCGCGCACTGGTTGAAGCTGGCGAACGGAGCCAAGACCATTTGCTTCGCGTCGAGCATCGCGCACAGCAAACACATCGTCGAGCAGTTCCGGGCGGCTGGCGTGGCCGCGGAGCACCTGGACTGCTACATGGATGACGACACCCGCGCCGACATCCTCACGCGGTTCGAGCGTGGCGACTTCACCGTGCTGTCGAATGTGGCGTTGCTGTCCGAGGGATTCGATGTGCCCAGCACCGCCTGCATGATCTTGGCTAGGCCCACGAAGTCGTTGACGAGGTTCTTGCAGATGGTGGGCCGCGTGCTGCGCCCAGCCGAGGGCAAGACTCACGCCCTGCTGCTGGATCACAGCGGAAGCGTGGAGCGCATCGGCCACCCGTTCGACGACTTGCCTCTGGAGCTGTGCGACGGCAGCCCGAACAAGGCCGGCAGGCAGGAGCGCACAAAGCCTGAGCCGAAGCCCTGCTCGTCGTGCAAGTTCATCAAGCCGGCGGGTGTGCACAAGTGTCCGAAGTGCGACTTCGCGCCCCAGCGCCAGAACGACATCGAGGTGCGCGATGGCGAGCTCGTAAAGCTGGACCGCCGCAAGCCGATCCAGAAGGACGTCGGCCAGCATGTCTACTCGCAGCTTCTCGCGTATGCGACCAGCCAGGGTTACAAGCGCGGATGGGCGTTCCACAAGTACGCCGAACTGATGGGTCGAGAGCCGCGTGGCCTGCGTCAGGTCGAGGCGGCGCCGACCAAGGAACTCTTGGGCTGGATCAAGAGCCGCCAGATTGCTGCTGCCAAGTCCCGGAAGAAGCGCTTCGACCCTGCAGACGAGGGTGCGAAGCGAGTGTCGGCCATCGCGCGCGAGGTGGGCCATGGGTGACCAACTCAACGTTCGCCAGATCGCACAAGGCCGGTGGCGCTTGATCCTCGTGGCGCTGGGCGTGGACGAGCGCGTCTTGTCGGGGAAGCACTGCGCCTGCCCGGTCTGCGGCGGCAAGGACCGGTTCAGGTTCGACGACAAGGAGGGGCGCGGGACGTTCTACTGCCCGAGCTGCGGTCCCGGCGACGGTGTGCAGTTGGCGATGAACATCACCGGGATGGAGTTCCGCGACGTTGCGGTCCAGATCGAGCGTATCGCCGGCGTCGTAAAGCCGTCGGCCACCGCGCCCGACCGCAGCGACGAAGACAAGGTCGCCGCCTTACGCAAGGCATTCAAGGGCTCCAGGCTGATCGAGCGCGGCGACGAGTCCTGCCGCTACTTGGCTGGGCGGGGTCTCCGTCTTTACGATCTGCCCGAAAGCATCCGCACGCATCCCGGCATGCAGTACTGGGAGGACGGAAAAGTGGTGGGCGCCTACCCGGCAATGCTCGCTGTCGTGACCGATTCAGCAGGAAGAGCTGTAAGTTTGCACAGGACATACCTCCAGGACGCGCGCAAGGCCCCTGTGAGCGCCCCGAAGAAGCTGATGCAGGGGCTACAAGTTCCGGGCGCCGCAATCCGCTTGACGGCTGTTTCTCGCAGCCTGGGCATTGCAGAGGGTATCGAGACCGCGCTCGCTGCGGCCGAGCTGCTCGAGATGCCTGTGTGGTCCTGCATCAGCACGTCGGGCATCGAGACCTTCGAGCCCCCGGTCGGCGTCGAGCATGTGGTCGTCTTCGCGGACAACGACGCAAACTTCGCCGGGCAGGCCGCCGCGTACCGAGCTGCGCATCGGCTGGCGCTGAAAGGGTACGAGGTCGAGGTCGTTATCCCGCCGACCGTGGGGGATTGGCTGGACGAACTCAACCGACGATCGCAGCCAGCACTATAATCGGCACCGCCCGGCCTCGCGCCGGGCTTTTGCGGTCTGTACCGCGCGCAGACTGGCCTCCTCAAATTTGAGGACACCCCCGCCAATGTGGGAGATTCTCCTTCCCCGTCATTCGATACTTCCGCCATTGGCGGTTGGACAGTTCAGTCCTTCGGCGGGCGACGGCCGAGCCGAACTTCAGTCCAAGCGCCCTTGAAGCTGCCGTTGCCGTCGTTGCTGCCATCCGACCGACCGCTCAGAAAGTTTGGAATGTCGAACTCCGACTTGTGCCGACGCATGCGGTGCTTGCGCAGAATGTGCAAGACGCCGTAGCCCGCGATTACGGTGCCGATGAGCGCCCACAAGGGGTGCTGCATGAGGGCGTGGTGTATCTGGTTGCTGATACTCATGGCTCGACCGCTGAACTGGAAGCGACCATTCTGTACGAGGCAAGCTGACGTTTTCGCATTCAGCGCCAGCAACGGCACCACGCGCTGGGTTCGTTCCGGGTTCATCCACAGTCTGTGGTTGAACAATCACGCCACGCTTTGGATGGCGCGTAATCGGCACACGCAATCCGCACGCTGGCCCGCACAGGATAGAGGCCACCTTTGCGCTGTCGGAGCCGACCCGCCGCCGTCAGTCCTTCGTGCGACCAACCCGGGTGATGCCGGCGTTCAAGGGGTCGTGAGCCGAGTAGAGGCAGATTGGTCGGGCGATGTGCTCCTGACTGCGTTCAGCCTTCAGGCGGCGTCGATGCAGTACGAGGAGGACGACGGCCGTAATCGTGGCACCGGCGATTATGCCAACCGCTGCGGCACCGAGCAGCGAATAATCAATTTCGGGGATCATGGACGTGGCTCATATGCTTCGCCACCGTGGCGCTCCAGAATTACCATTCGTGAGCTTTCAGTGCCGCACTGGTTTCGTCGAAGATGTCGCGAGTCTGGCTTGGTGGCACTTTGGCTTTCTGGAAGCCCTCTTTAAGCCATCTGAGAAATTCCTCTGATCTGACGGACTGATACGAAATGGCCTTGTATATCTTAGTCACCTTCGGCGGTTTAATTAGACTCTCGATGCTGATGGCACGATTAATGTCGTCCGTCAGCATCTGCTCGAGGTCATCGTCGGCCAGTTCTCCCCTCCGCTTGTAGGCTTCCGGCGTCTTCGCCTTCACACCCGGCAGCAAACGTTGCACTACCTGTTTAACGATCCCGTCCAACGAGCTCTTCAGCTTTTCCGTTAGCGCTTCGTAGTAGATGTTAAGTAGTTGCTCAAACGCCTTCACTTCATCGTCAAAAGCGTCTTGGTCTTTCCTGAACATCACGCTACCCATACCAGAAACCGGGATCAGGTACTTTTCCTGAATGCGCTTTCTTTCGACGTCTAAGTGCTTTGGTCCGACGTTCACCTTGTTGGTGCTCTTGCTATCACTACTGCAAACCTCGATCTCCACTGACGCAGCGTCCTCGTCCAGAACACGCAAGCTATTCCGCCATCGCTCTTCCAGATCGCCGTCGAGACCCATCAGGTGCGCTGGGATACGCACGGTCTTCTGCGTCATCTGGTACCGCTCGACGCTGAATTCAACAAACTGAATTTTTGAACTGAAGACTAGTGCCTGGCGAGACAAATCAAAAGGCTGCACGGAGTTCTTCTTGAGGTCCTCTTTGGCAGCTTCGATCATCTCAGGCAGCATCGCTTGCGCGCCGATTTCGGCTCCTTGCGGAAGTGTCTCTCCTGCCGCACCTGCCGCGCACGCTACGGTGGTCACTGAAGCTCCCGTGAGGAGAAGAGCGTTCGGTTTCTCGCTCGACGTCGATCCCGCTTCCACGAGCAACGGAACAGGCGCGAAGATCATCATCTGCTCGTCAGCCACGACTACCCCTACGCGCACTCCTGGCTGGGTCCTAAGCTCAAGCAGGTTCTGACTCGCGTAGGCACTAACACACTCAACCCCCTTGATCGTGCCTAGGCCCAACCGGAACACTTCCGGGTCGCTGTCCAAGATCACCGTTATGGAAAGTTTCGGACTGTCCGGCGACGCCATTCGTGCGCCAAGCGCGGACGCGACCGACTCCGATAAGCCGGGCGCGATGAATACGATCCGGTCGTGTGCAGCGTTTATGAGCGAAATGATCGCTTCATCGGTAGCAACCGCAAATGTGCGCTCTGCAGACAATTGATCTTCCGTAACGGCCGCCATTTGCTGCCTGCCCCGAGGCAGAGGACGTTGAACTCGACCCCTCCCAGAACGAGCGTACGGCCGTCATTCCTATAGTTGTGGGAAGACTGAAGTATATGTCGTCAATGAGATTCCTCCTATCGTGGGAGGAAAGACGGCAGTGGATCCAGCTGAGGCGTTCGGGAAGGTATTGCGGCGTGTTCGCCGAGAGGCCGGCCTCACCCAAGAGCAGCTGGGCTTCGAGGCCGATCTGCGCCGAACCTATGTCAGCTTACTGGAGCTTGGTCAGCAGCAGCCAAGCCTCACCACCATCCTGAAGCTCGCAGCAGCGCTTGGCCGACGACCCGGCGAGCTGTTGGATCTCACGACCCACGAGCTCAACGACGAGACATAGACCAGCTCCTCCTGAGAGGGTCTGGCTACCCGATCGGGCACCGAGCCCTCTTCTTGAAACAGGCCTCTGACAGCCCATCTTGCTCAATCGGTCGTTCATAATGCGTAGGTAACGAACCTACAAGAACAACCGCATGAACCAGCAAGCCCTCTCCGCCCTCATCTGGTCGGTCGCCGACCTTTTGCGCGGCGACTTCAAGCAGTCCGAATACGGCCGCGTGATCCTGCCCTTCACCGTGCTGCGCCGGCTCGATTGCGTGCTGGCGCCGACCAAGGCGGCGGTGCTCGCCGAACACCGCGACAAGGAGCAGGCCGGGCTGCCCTTCGAGCCCTTCGTGCTGAAGAAGTCTGGTGTGCCCTTCTACAACGTCAGCGCGCTCGACCTGCCCACGCTCGCCGGCGACCAGGACCACCTGCGCGCCAACCTACACGCCTACCTCCAGGGCTTCGCGCCCGACGTGCGCGACATCTTCGATCACTTCGACTTCGCCAACAGCGTCGAGCGCCTGCACAAAGCCGGGCTGCTCTATCTGGTGGTGGAGAAGTTCGCCCACATCGAGCTGCACCCGAGGCGCGTCGATAACGTACAGATGGGCCTCGTCTTCGAGGAGCTGATCCGCAAGTTCGCCGAGATCTCCAACGAGACCGCCGGCGAGCACTTCACCCCGCGCGAGGTCATCCGCCTGATGGTGAGCCTGCTCTTCATCGAAGACGACGACGCGCTCGCCAAGCCCGGTATCGTGCGCACGATCTACGACCCCACCGCGGGCACCGGCGGCATGCTCTCGGTGGCGGGCGAGCACCTGCACGAGATCAACCCTGGCGCGCGCCTCACGATGTTCGGCCAGGAGCTCAACCCCGAGTCCTACGCTATCTGCAAGGCCGACATGCTGATCAAGGGCCAGGACGTGCGCAACATCGTGCTCGGCAACACGCTGTCCGAGGACGGCCTGCTCGGCAAGCTGTTCGACTACATGCTCAGCAATCCGCCCTTCGGCGTGGAGTGGAAGAAGGTCGAGAAGGAGGTGCGCCGCGAGGCCGAGGACAAAGGCTTTGCCGGGCGGTTCGGTCCCGGCCTGCCGCGCGTCTCCGACGGCTCGCTGCTCTTCCTGCTGCACCTGATCGCCAAGATGCGCCCGGCCGAGCAGGGCGGCAGCCGCATCGGCATCGTCCTCAACGGCTCGCCGCTGTTTACCGGCGGCGCCGGCTCGGGCGAGTCCGAGATCCGCCGCTACCTGCTCGAGAACGACCTGGTCG
>QXGG01084974.1_pt1 | contig 27920 bp, 25 predicted proteins | sample 1982491 | NCBI WGS metagenome assembly QXGG01 (sample SAMN09924614, study PRJNA488089) | Wastewater metagenome, whole genome shotgun sequencing project. | isolation source: South African research farm wastewater | place: South Africa: Irene, Agricultural Research Council, Animal Production... | reverse complement strand
GTTACGGCGACGGCAGCGGCTACGGCTACGGCAGCGGCTACGGCACCGTCAGCCCGCATAGAGCAAGGCGAAACAAATGACCCCCCCGTCACAAGAGCCGTTGCTGTGGTTAGAAAACCTGAAGGACTCATTAGTGCCCGTATCGTGGGCAATGTACAAAGAAGTTTGTGGAAAGTATGAGCCGATAAAATGAGACGACAACTACCGCTCCGCGCTCCCATGCTGGTGATGCGCGGAATAAAGAACGATGATGTAGAGCTGCGTGAGCGCATGGCAGCGCACGCATTGATCAACGGGTTTGCCACTGAGGAGCACTTCGATACGCTGATCGATATGCAGGGGATGATGGTGCTGGCAGGAAGCGTTTCACGCAAGTGGGCGTACGACTACGCCAAAGATGTAGTCGGGCCTGTTCTGGTGGCAATCAAAATCAGGTACGGTAGGACGAAGACACTCTCCGCTACGACAAAGGAAAAGGAGGTTCTGAAAAGCTTTCCCACGAGGTATCGTGAGTTTTGGTTGAGACAACCAACTGAACTTTACGAAGCTGCGGCGCACGCGCTGCAAGAACACTACAACCAGTTACGAGAGGAAAAGAAGAATGAGCACGCCCAAAGAAACCTTTGAAAGAGCGTACCCGCATGTGTCATGGGAAGATACCGATCCCGTTGTGCAAGACATCTGGCTTACCGCATGGACTGCGGCGCTTAGCGCGTGCCACAAGGTGCCTGCAGATCAACCGAGGACGCCAAAGAGCTTCACTACCGAGATGGCGTTCGGCTACGAACGAGGCTGGCGCAAAGGTGCGATGGCTGTACGTGATGCAATCAAACGACTGGAAAGATAACATGAAGAAGCCTACCGCTAATGAACTGGTACAACTGGACCGGTTGGCTCGTAAATACGAAGCCCAGTTGAAGTTTGCGCGCACCTCGCCGCGTGCGCATCAGAACATTCCATTCGTAGAAACTAACCCGGAACCCGGCGTGGGCAGTGCAGTGATCGGGTTTCTCATCGCTGCTGGAATAGTTGTGGCCGCTTTGTGGAGGTTTGTATGAATCCGTTTGAAACACAGGTGGGCGGTAGTCACTACAAGGACTACGCAATCCAACCTATCGAATTCATCTTCGCCAACAACATCCCTTTCATCGAAGCCAACTGCATCAAGTATCTGTGCAGGCACAAAAATAAAAACGGTGCGCAGGACATCCGCAAAGTAATTCACTACTGCGAGCTACTTCTAAAGATGGAGTACGGAGAAGGTATTGCGGTCGATGAAGAGGTACCTCATGCCAACCCTTGAGGGGTATCAGTACGCAGACCAAGCGCACCCTAAGACCGTCGTCACGTCTGACTACCGTTATACCTGCGCGAGCGACCTGCCGCGTGGACGCACCAACCTTTGGGTGGTGCAAGACGGATGGACAGAAGACGGTAGACGACGGATGGTGCAAGGTGCCACCGAGTGGCTTCCATTACCTTGTGGGTACATTCACAGAGCACAAGACCCTCATTGCGAGGGCTGCAAGAACAGGAGCGAATGATGAGCGAGATCAATACTCTAATTTTAGAGGATCAGGAAGACGACATGACGCTGCGCACAGCAGTAGCAAAAAGGGAACAGTCAGAAAACGAATGGGTCGAGGTGACTGAGCCTCGCCCCACCAAAACCGGAATCGCCTGTGCCACATGCGGAGAAGTGCTGCCAAAACGAAAGTTTATCAGCCGTAACAAGCTGACTTCTGAGTGCCCGACCTGCAGGCGCAGGCGCAGCAACCGGGAAGCGCAAAAACGGCACTATGCCAAAGTGAAAGCGGAGCACGGGACATACCTTAACTTAGCAGACCGGGCAGTCAAAGACATGCTGGCGATCGTGGCCAAGCAAGCCAATGCGGAGATTCGCAAGAATGTGGTGCGGATAAAACAGATGGAGAAGATCGAGAATCCGATGAAGCGAACGGTGGTGGCACTGGAGCGGCGCAGGGTGTTACAAGACCGATTGCTCAGGGCGAAAGAGGAAGCGCTCAGGGCGACTGCTGAAGGCGCACGCAAACCGTTTTTTGAGTACATCCAGCAGGCTGATGTAGATATCGTCGACGGCGAGATATAAGGTAAAACCTTTTACACTAGGAAAAAATATGACACCAGAAAGTAAGGTCAAGGAGCAGATCAAGAAGCTCCTGAAAAGCTATGGGCATCGGGTGTATTTCTTCATGCCAGCAATGAATGGGTACGGCAAGTCGGGAGTAGCAGACATCGTCATCTGCGCAAACGGCGTATTCATTTCCGTTGAAGTGAAGTCAGATGCCAAGAAGAACCCGCCCACTGCCCTGCAGTGGAAGAACTACAACGAGGTGGATGCCGCGGGGGGAGTAGCGATGATCATCGACCAAAACAATTTGTCCTTGCTCACGCAAGCGATCGACGCTGCGCTGGAGAGACAGAATGGCTAGGTACGTGCTCGACATCGAAACGATGTACGACAGCAAGGCCGGGTATACCCTCAAGAAGATGACTACCGAGGAGTACATCAACGACCCTCGCTTCAAGCTTTTTGGTATGTGCGTGAGCAAGGATGGTGGCGAGCCAGTATGGGTGCCTGAGAGCAAGATGAAGCGCGTGCTAAAAGCCCTGAAGTTGCACGAGCATACGGTGATCTGCCACAACTCTGCGTTTGACATTGCGGCGCTCGCTTGGCACTACGGTGTGCGGCCCAAGCGCATAGTGGATACCTTATCGATGTGTCGTGGACTCTTCGGTACGATCGACTCCAACAGTCTTTCAGCCGTCTGTGAGCGACTTGGGTTGGGGCAGAAAGGCGGTTACATCGAAAACATGGACGGTGTGCGTGAGCTGACACCGGAGATCGAAGAGAAACTAGCGTCGTACTGTAAGCAGGATGCCGCGCTGACATGGAAACTCTATAAGCAGCTTATCCCGCAGTTCCCGGCGACCGAAAGCGTGATAGTGGACCTCACTGTGAGAATGTTCACAGAGCCTGTGTTCGAGCTGGACGCTGCCTGCATAGACCGAGAGATCGAACTGGCTGACAAGCGGCGGGAAGACTTGCTTGCACGCGCAGGGTGCACCATAGAAGACCTTAGAAGCGATGCCAAGTTTGCCAAGTTGCTCATTGAACTAGGCGTAGACCCGCCAAAGAAACTATCTGCCAAGCTGACCGCCAAGCGCGGCGAGCCGGTCCATGTGTGGGCCTTCGCCAAGAGCGATGCGGATTTCAAAGCCTTGCTGCAGCACGAGAACGAGCTAGTCAAATGGGCAAGCGAAGCGCGCATCGGGCTAAAGTCTACGATCAAAGAGTCTCGTGCCCAACGATTCAAGAGCATTCAGGAGAGGTTTGGAAGGCTTCCTATCGCGCTGGACTATTACGGTGCTGGTACAGGGAGGTATTCTGCGTCTTCCAGTGCCAAGGTGAACGCTCAGAATCTTCCAGCTATTCGTGGAAGTAAAGACCCCGATGCTGGCCTACTGCGCAAATCAATGCGGGCACCAGCAGGGCACAAGATAGTCGTGGTGGATGCCTCACAGATCGAAGCGCGGTTCGTGGCGTGGTTGGCTGGACAGAATGACCTTGTCGAGTCATTTGCGCAGGGGCGTGATGTGTACTCAGAAATGGCTACTAACATCTTCAGTCGCCCAGTAGATCGCAAGAAGAACCCTGACGACTACATACCTGGTTTTATTGGGAAATGCGTAGTTCTTGGATGCGGCTATGGTCTTGGAATGTTTAAGTTCGCTCAGATGATATACGCAGGCATGCTTGGTGGTCCTAGCGTACTGTTTGGTGCGGATATGGCTAAGCAGTTGTCAATAGACGTTAATAGGTTTGCTGACAGAGCCGCGACCAACGATGAGTTTGCCGCCAAGCTAGAAGGAAACAGACCAGCTGCAGTAAGCCAACGAGACTGGATAGTGCATTGCGCCTGTGCGCAGAAGATTATTCGCATGTATCGATCGTCCAACCCCATGATCGAACAACTGTGGGGCACTTGCGACCTTCTCATCGACGCCATGTACAACGGCGAGGAGTTGCAGTTCGGGCCTCTTCGTACAGGCAAGAACTGCGTGTGGCTTCCCAATGGTATGCGACTCCAGTACCGTGATCTTGAGCGCGACGAGAACGGAAGATTTTCATACCTACGCCGCAAGGAAGGTCGCGTGCAGCGAGTCGGTATCTACGGCGGGTCTCTCACGGAGAATTTTTGCGTTGATGGTGACTCCCTCGTGCTTACTGAAAACGGCTGGACCCCGCTCAAACACATAGGTTTAGCTCGTGTTCACGACGGAGTTGAGTTTGTATCTCATGGTGGCGTGATGTATAAAGGTGTCAAACCCGTTATTTGCGTAGACGGGGTATGGATGACACCAGACCATGAGGTACTAGATGAGCGCGAGAACTGGACAGAAGCATCACAGCTTTCGAGACCTTACAGGCCAGCGATTCGGAATGCTGACCGCCTTGCATCCGTCTTACACCAACGGAAAAAAATGGGTATGGATGTTTCGTTGCGAGTGTGGAGGGCTGACCGAGAAGGTGGGTGCAGAAGTAACGAAGCTGGCGTCCCGCAACGGGACTCCCAACTGCGGGTGCATGACCCTCGTGCTAATAAGCAAAGCGAATACGCGGCATGGGATGAGCAAGCATCCTGCGTTTGCCGTGTGGCGGTCGATGTTAGACCGCTGTCGACTGCCTACGCATCAGGCGTGGAAAAACTACGGCGGGCGTGGCATCACGGTTTGCGAGCGGTGGCAAGAATCCTTCGAGAACTTTTGGGAGGACATGGGGCCGACGTACCAGTCTGGGCTAACGTTGGACCGTACGGACAACGCGAAGGGGTATGGGCCGGAGAACTGCCGCTGGATTATGCACAAGGCGCAGGCAGCAAATACGCGCAGTACGCGGATCATTTCGACGCCGGATGGAAAAATGCCAGTAAACGAGGCCGCGCGACGGTATGGGATAAGCCATACTACGATTCTGTACAGACTGAACAACGGATGGCCGGAGGAGCATTTGCTCGATCCACCGAACCCGAAAAATCGGTTCGCGTCTTTGACATCGTGAACTGCGGGCCGCGTTCTAGGTTTGTGGTGCTTGGAGAAAACGGGCCGTTCATTGTGCACAACTGCCAGGCGTTGGCAGGTGCTTACGTGAAGGAAGCGATGGCGCGCATGTGGGTGAAGTACAATATCCGAACGGTACTCCAAGTACACGATGAGGTTGTTGCCATCGTCAAAGAAGAGGAGGCCGAGCAGGCTTTCAAGCGGGTGATGGAGTGTATGACTACTGTGCCTGCGTGGGCGGCAGGACTCCCTCTAGCTGCCGAAGGCGATATAGCAGACTCATACGGTGAGGCGAAAGGCTGATGAAAGAACACAAAGTCACGTGGAGTTTTTCCGCGCTAAAGACGTACAAGACCTGCGCGCGGAAGTATCACGCCGAGACGGTACTCAAGTTGTACCCGCGCACCGAGACCGAAGCAACAAGGTATGGTACTGAGCTACACAAAGCGTTCGAGGAATATCTACGTGACGATGTGCAGCTTAAGGACAACAGTGTGCGGTTCAAGCCCATGCTGGACGCTCTAAAACGCGTTCCAGGCGTGCTGCTCTGTGAGCATGAGATGGGACTGAAGCGTGACCTCACTCCCTGCGCTTTCGCTGATGAGGATCGCTGGGTGCGTGGTATCGCTGACGTGGTGATTCTCAACGAAGAGAAGAAGAAGGCACTGGTGGGAGATTTCAAGTCGGGGGGCGCTAAGTATCCTGACAAGTCTCAACTGTGCCTGATGGCTCTGATGCTGTTTGCGCACTATCCGTGGGTAGAGGAAGTCAACGGAGCACTACTGTTCGTCAACCATAACGTACTACTACCCAACCGTTACTACCGTAAAGACATTGATAAGCTTTGGAAGACGTGGCAAGATGACGTAGCTAAGCTCGAAGCGTCTTACGCTAATGACGTGTGGCATGCTAACCCCAATGGGCTATGCAGGAAGTGGTGCCCCGTCTCGCATTGCGAGCACAACGGAGGTTGAGATGCCATACAAAAATCCGGAAGACCGTAAGTACACCAAAGCAGCCAAGGCGTACGACAGCAGCGAAGAGGTGATGGCTAAGCGTCGTGCTCGTAACCGCGCCCGCTACAAGCTCATGAAGGAAGGCAAAGTAGCAGTTGGTGACGGCAAGGACGTGGATCACATCACGCCGCTCAGCAAGGGCGGAGCGGCAACCGACGGTAAGAACCTGCGGGCAGTGCCAAAAGGCGACAACCGTTCGTTCTCGCGCAACTCTGACCACTCGGTCAAAAGTAACAAGCCCAAGAAGAAGTGAAGTTGTTGAGGCGCGATCTCAATATAGAGTTGTTGAGGCGCGGTCTCAGCATAGAAGAGTCTAAGTTTGCGGCAGTGTTAGTACCACCCTGAGCGTGTTTCGGAACCACGACGAAGGACACTAACGCTGCCGCATCTATACCTCGAAACACGTGTTTCGGGGCGTTTTCGCTTGGAGACAGTATGGAGATCGTTCAAGACAAAATCCTAAAACTGCGCGTGAGAGACCCAAGCAAGATCACGAAGCTGATCCCGAAAAGCAAGGTACTGCGCGAAAGTGATGGAGTGTACGAGGTAGCGGTTCACTTCGGTCTAGAAGAGGCGCAACTTCTCAATAATCTGAAGTTAAAGAATGTGCCTTCTCCGATACGCACACGCTATACATGGCCGGGGATATACAAGCCATTCGCGCATCAGAAAACAACAGCTGAGTTCTTAACACTGCACAGAAGGGCATATTGCTTCAATGAGCAAGGGACGGGCAAGACGCTAAGCGCAGCGTGGGCAGCAGACTACCTACTATCCATAGGTGCCATAAAACGCGTACTTGTTGTTTGCCCGGTATCCATCATGAAGTCAGCCTGGATGGATGATTTGTTCAAGGCAGTAATGCACAGAACTGTAGGCATTGCACACGGTACTGCAGAGGCGCGGCGTAAAATCATCAATGGGCCTTACGAGTTCGTGATCATCAACTACGATGGGTTGTACATCGTAAAAGACGCGCTGAAGGGCAAATTCGATCTTATCGTTGTGGATGAAGCCAACGCCCTAAAAACAATCACTACACGGCGATGGAAAGCAATCAACTCGCTTCTTGAGCCTCAGACATGGCTTTGGCTGATGACGGGTACCCCCGCTGCGCAGTCACCAATCGATGCGTATGGGTTGGCTAGGTTAGTCAGTCCGTCCAAGGTGCCGTCGCACTTCGGCGCGTGGCGCGACAAGGTCATGCGCAAGATCAGCATGTTCAAGTGGGTGCCAGCACCGCAAGCTACGGAGTTAGTCAACCATGCCCTGCAGCCCGCCATCAGGTTTAGTAAGGAGGACTGCCTTGACCTGCCTGATGAAGTACACGTCACACGGCACGTCCCGCTCACACCGCAGCAGGAGAAGTATTACAAAGCGTTCAAAAAGACTATGATGGTCAACGCTGCTGGAGAGCAGATCACAGCGGTTCATGCCGCTGCACTGCTTAGTAAGCTCTTGCAGCTGAGCTGTGGCGCATTGTACGGGGACAACGGAGACGTAATACGTTTTGATGCGTCAGAACGCATCAAGGCATTGTTAGAAGTGATTGACGAAGCGAGCAAGAAGGTTATAGTATTCGTACCGTTCAAACACGCCATCGAAGTTGTGGCAGAAGAAGTGAAGAAGGCGGGATACACCGCAGAGATCATCAACGGTGCAGTGTCAGCGTCGAGGCGCGCAACGATCTTTAGCGCGTTTCAAACGACACCTGACCCGCACGTGCTGGTGATCCAACCGCAGGCTGCATCACACGGGGTCACGCTCACTGCAGCTGATACGGTCGTGTGGTTTGGTCCTACCGCTTCGGTAGAAACGTACTTGCAAGGTAACGCTCGTGCGCACCGCGCAGGGCAAACGAACAAGGTGACGGTAGTAAATCTGTGGGGCAGTGAGGCCGAGCAGAAAATCTACAAAAGCCTTGAGGAGAAGGGCGACACTCAGCAAACGTTGATGTCGCTCTATGAAGAAATCACTAAGGGGAAGTAAGATGGACACTGATAAGCTCATCAAAGCGCTGTTCAAGCTCAAGGAGCGCCGTGGAGAACTCCAGCGTGAGTTCGAAGCGAAGGATGCGGAACTCGAAGCGACACAAGACAAGATCGAGACTGCACTGCAAAACATTCTCAAGGAGAACGGACTCGACAACGCTAGCATCAGCGACAACGAGTTCAAGTACACAGTAACCCGCTCCATAAAGGCGCGGATGTGGCCCGGTGATTGGGATGCCTTCCGTGCATTCGAGCTGGCCAACCCCGACTTCGATTTCCGGGAGAAGCGTATCCATCAGGGCAACCTCAAAGCCTTCATGGATGAGCATCCGGATGAAGCCCCGCCGATCAACATCGACAGGAAGTACGTCATCACAACCAGGAGAACCAAGAAGTGAGCACCGAGATGCTGTTAGACACCAAAGAGGCAGCGCAGCTGCTTCGCATCAGTCAAAGCGCAGTGACCAACCTGCGCAAGAATTGCGGCCTGCCGTACATTCGTTTGGGTAAGCGCGTGCTGTTCAAGCGTGACGCCCTGCTGGCCTACATCGACAACCATCAAATCATCGAAAACTAAGGAGCACACTCTATGTCTACCAATATCGCCCTCTTCAAGAACGGCCTCCCGTCCTACCTCAAGGGCATCGAACTCGACGAGACCACTAAGGCGCTGGCTGGTGGTGGCAGCGGTGGCAAGCGCATCTCGATCAAGGGTAACGTTTTCCGCATGATCGCCAACGGTGAGGAAGTGGCCACCAACGAAGACCGCGCGATGAACATCATCATCGTCCGCGCCAGCCCCACCGTGAGCCGCACCTACTACAAAGGACAGTATCGCGAAGGCGAGAACGCTTCGCCCGCGTGCTGGTCGGTAGACGGCGTCAAGCCTGCTGCAGAAGTGCGTGAGCCGCAGGCGAGCAAGTGTGAAACCTGCCCGATGAACATCAAAGGCTCTGGCCAAGGCGACAGCAAAGCCTGCCGCTTCAACCAGAAGCTGGCCGTGGTGCTCGAAGGTGACGTTGAAGGTGACGTGTACGAAGTTAGCCTTCCGGCGACTTCGATCTTCGGCAAGGCCGATGGCGACAAGATGCCGCTCAAGGCGTTCGCACAGTACCTTGCCTCGCACAATGTGCCGGTCACTGCGGTGGTGACCGAGATGCGCTTCGACATCAACAGCCCGGTGCCTAAACTGTTCTTCAAGCCGGTGCGTACGCTGACTGCGGAAGAGTGGGAAGCCTGCCGTGAGCAAGCGGAATCGCCTGAAGCACTGGCTGCTGTGAAGCACACCTTCACGATTAAGGAAGGCGAGGCAGCCAGCCCCGCGAAGCCTGCACTCAAGGCACCGAAGGCGGCTAAGCCTGTCCCCGTCGTCGAGGAGGAAGTGGACGAGCCTGTGAAGGTTCCGTCGAAGAAGGCCGCAGTCGAGAAGCCTGCTGTCGATGATGACCTCGCCAAGCTCGTTGATGAATGGGCGGATGACTAAGTAAACCAAGGGGGCTTCGGCCCCCTTTGAGGGTCTAGGGGATGACAGAACCAAGGTACAGTTGGCTCGAAAACAAAACTACAGGGCTGAGCTGCGCCTACTGCGGACAGGACATCGAGCACAACGAGACGTTTATCTTGCTCGAACTTCAACAGGCAACAACAAAGCTGCACGTTGATTGTGCAGCGCACTACGCAGCGTTACTACAATGCGCTGTGGATGCCCACGCAGTTTCTCCTGCACAGATCCCCCTTTTCTAAGATAGACTAAACGTTCGCTCGCCCGCCACACGCTAAATAGCGTGTAGCTATCGAAAAATATAAACGCTATCGGGTGCGTCTTGGACAGGTACGAATTTTTGAGTTTGGTACTGCCGAGCACCGGCTGGTACTGCGCAGCTGTCATTGCTGACGGCATTGTTAAGCACCGTTTTACGGACGATCTACAGGAGCTTACCGAAGTTTGCGGCGTTGAGTCCGCCCGCGGTGCGGATGTCTACATGGCGTTGGCGTCGTTTAGGACGAAAGAGCGCAAGCAAGAGGCAGTCATTGGCATCAAGTCATTGTGGCTGGACATCGACTGCGGTAAGGACAAGGCGGCGACTGGCAAGGGTTACTACGACCACCGTGAGGCGGTCGAGGCGCTAGGTCTTTTCTGCGCTGCTCTTGGATTGCCAGACCCGCTCATCAACAATTCTGGGCGCGGTCTGCATGTGTACTGGCCGCTGACCGAGACGGTGCCCGCGGCTGACTGGCTACCTGTGGCCAAAGCTCTGAAGGCTGCGTGCAAAGAATACGGGCTGATCGCAGACGCTGCGGTCACTGCAGATACGGCACGCATTTTGCGCCCTCCAAAGACTTGCAACTATAAGGACAAGGCGCATCCGCTCTCGGTGCGCGTCATTAGCGAAGGGGCACCGTCCACCTTTGCGGAGCTTCGCGCGGCGCTAGCGCAGTATGCCAAGCCTGCAGCGCCCGCTGGCATTGCTGGTCTGGTGCCACCCACCTTCACAGTGGAGATGGACGAGGCGACTAAGGCGCTTATCAACAGCCGTCAGAGCTACTTCAAAGAGATTGTCACGCGCAGCCTCAGGGGCAAGGGGTGTGCTCAGATTTCCTACATAGTCAGCAAACAGGAAGAAGTCGAGGAGCCGCTGTGGCGTGCTGGGCTGTCTATAGCGTGGGCGTGCGAAGACAAAGACACCGCTATCCACAAGATGTCTAGCAAGCATCCGGACTACACGCCGGAGAACACGCTGGCCAAAGCCCGCATGACCAAAGGACCATACCGCTGCGAATGGTTCAAGGAGAACTACGGTGCCCGCTGCGAGAAGTGCAAGCTCAAGCTCTCATCCCCCATTCTGTTAAGCAAGCACTACAAGGAGCTGGAGACAGCGGAAGAGCCGGAGGCTCCGCTTGTTGTTGATACTGGCCTGCCGCCTTTGCTTGACCCAGGTTTCGACGTAGTGGCCGCGATGGACCAAGGGGTTGCAACGCTGCTGCCTGGATACGAGCCGGTACGGCAAGAAGAAACGGTGCAGTTCGAGTCAGACCAGAACGGGGACAACGCTAGGCCGAAGTACACCCCGCCGTTTCCTTACTATCGCGGCAAAGAAGGTGGCATCTTCAGGAAGGCCGTCAGTGAGGATGAGGACGACAAGCGAATCTTTGAGCACGACTTGTTTCCGACCAAGCTCATTGATGACCCATCAGCAGGCTACAGCGTAGAGCTAAACCTCTATACGAAACAGCACGGGTTGCGCCGGTTCATAGCACCATTCAGCGATCTGTCAGCCCCTGACAAGTGCCGCCTGCTACTGAGCAAAAATGGAGTTATTGCATCGCAGCATGCCATGGTGGACATCATGAATTACCAGATCGCCTACGTACAGGACATTTTCAAGAACAAGAATGCCGACACGGCACGGACACAGTTTGGCTGGGCAGATAAAGATACCCGCTTCATCATCGGTACGCGCGAGGTGCAGCCCAAGCGTATCGTGTACAGCCCGCCATCCAGCTCCACCGCAGAGGCAGTGGGGTTCTACTCTACCGCGGGTAACCTCAAGGACTGGAAGCGTGCGTTCAACCTTTTCGTTGGTAGTACGACGGCCAAGCAAGCGTTCGCGTTGATGTCGGCGTTCGGAGCGCCGCTGATGAAATACACGGGGTCCAATGGGGCGTCTATCTCGCTGGTCAGCAACCAGTCTGGCACAGGTAAGACAACTATTCTGCACCTCATCAACAGCGTGTGGGGTCACCCGCGGGACTGCATGCTGCAGAAAGACGACACGTTCATGTCGAAAATCCACCGTATCGGCGTGCTTAACAATCTGCCCGTGACAGTGGACGAGGTGACCAACATGGACCTCGCGGACGTTTCTGAGTTGCTTTACACCGTAACCAGTGGGCGCGGACGCAACCGCATGGAGGCAGCCTCTAACAAGGAGCGCGCCAACACAACTCGTTGGAGCACGATGAGCATCACTACTGGCAACGCGTTTCTCACTGACAAACTTGCTGCGCTCAAAGCCACGTCAGACGGCGAGCAGATGCGCCTGATCGAGATTGAGATTCCGGTGCTGGAAGAGAACCCACAGGCCGAAGAACTCATTCGTATCATCTCGGACAACTACGGGCTAGCAGGCGAAGTGTACGCGCAGTACCTGATCACGCACCGGGAAGAAATCACTCGACACATTGATAAGCTTCGCCGCAAGTTCATTGCCGACATCAAAGGCGAGCGCAAGGAACGTTTTTGGATCAACGGTGCGGTGGCCAACATAGTTGGCGGTATCATTGCGCAGCGCCTCGGGTTGCACGACTACGACATGCGGGCGATCTATCGCTTCTGCGTAGAATACTTTGGCAATATGCGCCAAGTAGTGCGCGGGCACATCACTGACTCAGTGGATGTCCTTGGTGAGTTCATCAACAACAATCTGAACTACTACCTGATCTATGACGGCACCAAGACCAATCCGTTGACTGGAACGCATGTTGTGAAGCCAGCAGTTGGCAAGGTGTTGGCGCGCTACGACAAAGACCTCAACCTCTTGTACGTATCGAAAACTGAGTTCCGCAAGTACTGCGTGGAGAAGCAAGTTAGCCTACAGAATGCGCTCAACGAGTTTTGTACTGACTTTGAATACGCAGGTACTATGAAGAAACGCTTGGCTGCCGGTACTGGGATCAGTTCTCCGGCAGTGGATGTCTACAAGTTCAAGTGCCTCATAGAGCTAGACGCAGGCGAAAGCGAGGGCAATGATGGCGTATGAATGGGATTTGGAGCGAGTGCTATTGCGTATGGATCGTGGTGACAGCTTCTTCATACCTTGCTTGAACACGGACGATATGCGCAAAAAAATTCTGCACGAAGCGGGGAAGCTAGGGATGAAAGTTTCTGTCCGTTATGTTGTAGAAGGTGAGCTTCAAGGCTTGCGTACTTGGAAAGTCTAGGTATAATCCGTCTGTCTCCTAGTGAATCCCCTCTAGCCCACCGTCGAGCCCCGCTCCGGTGGGCACTTTTTTGACTATAGCCCAGCCTGCTCGCGCATTCCTTTCACGTTGAGGCTCTTGATGTAGCGCATCTCGATCTCCCGCAGGCGGCGAATCTCTCCCTGCTTTTGATCATTAGGCATATCAGACGCCGTGATGCGGGTAATTTCCTTGCGAAGATTACTGAGCTGATTGCGCACGCGGAGCAGTTGGCCTTCGAATTGCTTGAGCTGCTTGTTCTCCTGTACGTACGTAATGTAGTCTTCGCCGCGGCCCTCGGCTTTCAACTTGTTGGCAGTCGTCGTCACTTTCTCCACACGCTTCATCAGGTCGTAGAGGTCGTTCTTGTCTGCATTATTGAACTCCTTTGCAGCGGGGAAAGTAAAGCCCGGTACAGAAGTTAGAGCGTCGCGCAGCGTAGGCGTGGGGCGGTCTCCAACCACAGTGGCAGCTCCGTTGAAGAACATCAATGCTATGCCTCCGGCAGACCCAAATAGCCCTCGCACGATATGATCTACGCGTTGTGGTGAAATAGTGTCCGACATGCCCAGCGCAGCAGAGGCTTCGCCCGCCGCTTTAGCTAACTCACTCGTGCTCTCGTTGTACTGCAGGTACGCTTCACGCTTAGCCATCTGAGGCCCAACGATCGGTGCACCTGTGAAGCTGTTGTAGTTTGAGACTTGCTCAAGCACAACCTTGATCGGTGCAGGCACAGGCTCGGGAACCGGAAAAAGAATCTCGCCCAACATGCCACGCGCCGCGGTCTTAACCGCCGTCACATCCTTTGCGCTGCCCGCTGCTTGGTTGTACGCCAATTCTGCAGCGATGGGGAGGAGCATATCCAGCGTCACCCGGCGCGAGATACCGAACCCGCCTGTACCGGGGATAGTCAGCTGACGAGCGCGCTGCTCAACACTCATGTTTTCGTAAGCTTCGTCCTCGGAGTTAGCTGCTGCCAGTAGCACGCTCAGCGCTGCCAGTACCGCTGCGTTTTGCGCATAGCGTTTGAGGGCATCTGTCCTGGCAGAGCTAGACAGGCTTTTGTTACCAAGCGCAGTGAGCGAGGCACGAGTCGCCGCAAGCGAGGCCGAGAAGAACGGAACATACGCTGCAATACTAGCCAACGTGTTGCTACCCACGGTACGACGGAAGTTGATGTAGTCACCGGCCAGTTTGGACGCCTCATCTTTGCTCAGCCCAGAGTCGAGCGCAGCAAGATAGATTCCTTCTCGCACTGCGTTGTCGGAGTACATGGCTCCGCGCAGACCAGCATTGACTGCTTTACGGTGCATCTCACCCAGCTTACCGTTTTTGGGGGCTTTGGGTTGACGATCGATCCCGGTAGCGGCGCGCAGTTCTTCACCACGGAGCACAGCGAGGTCGGTTGCTGCGCCAGCCAGACCACGCGAACGAAGCTCCTTGAACGAAACAGACTCCTCGCCCTTGAGGAAGCGAGCCATTGCTTCCGCCGTATATTTGCCAATCTTGATCGCGTGCTGCGGCGGCAGGCCGGTACGCACCATGGCTTCTTGCGTATCTACAAAAAGCTGTTTTGCAGAAAACGTCGGCAGCGCAATGATGCTGTTGCGGAAGATGTTGTTGAAGAAACCGATGACTTTGTTGACGGCAGGTGAAGCGAGGCCGGAGTTGAACATCGCGGCTTGCACTTCGGTGTCGTACTCAACGAGCTTTTGCTTGCCATTCTCTATGTAAGTCACAACCCGCGCACGATTTTCATCAGTGCGCTTGTTCACTTCGCGGGCATACCCGTCTCGGATTGCGTCTTTGGTCAGCGAGGCAGTCGTGGCATTACGAATGCCGTTGGAGATACTGGCGGCTGCCCAGTTCTCGAAGTTCTCAAGGATGTTGGCTACCGGGCGCTCAGAACCCTTGAACCGAAAGTCGTTGCGGGTGTACTGCACCTTCGGACCGATGTTGGCATGCGCAAGGAACGAGTCGCGGTTGAGCATCTCTTCTTCCGAGAACTCTCTACGGAATGGCACCCAGTCAGCGTTCTCTAGCAAGATGTCAGCTTCCTCTCGGCTCCACACACCGCTCTGCACCATGAAGTCGGCAACCCACTGGCGGATATCGTTTTTGAGCTGCTCAACTTTTTTGATTTCAGGCAGCGTGCCGAAGAGCTTGATGCCTTCTTCCGCCTGCGCGCGGTCCATGTGCATAACCATTGCTTCGAGCTTTTCGCGCAGCTTCTTGCCTTCGGCACGCCGACTCTTGTTTGTACTTACCTCCAGTGCAGCGGCGCGCGCCAGCTCACCATCGCGCCAGTCGTGTAGCCCCAGCATACGACGAGACTCCAGCGCCAGATTGGCGTAGTCAATGGCCTGCTGGTCAGTCAGCTTGTGAGCTTTTTGCATACCCGCGATCGTGTCACGGATGTCTTGAACCGTCGCTCCTGCTTGGCCTTGGAAAGCACTGGATTCAGGAGTGATGAACATCGCTCCGGTGGGCGAGAGCTGAACGCCACCGTTTTCAAGCGCGTATAGCGACATAGCTTGACGATGCCCGACCTGCGTAATCAGCCCGTCTTTGATTGCATCATTTGCACGATCGGGCAACGACTTCATCATGGCTGCGGCACGTCGCGCCTCTTCCAATCCGTAGGACACATCCAGCGCCTGCATCACCTTGTCGTACAGGCGCTTACCCAGCGCAGCAGACGGCGTGTATTTGGCAGCTACGTTGCTGATCTGTTGAGGCAGCGTGAGTTGCTGCTCTGCAGCATGAGTCCGGCCAAGACTAGCATAGATAGCTTCCGCTTGGGCGGCGGAGGGGGTGGCGGCGCCTTGCGCCACAGAAACTGCTTGCTCAGCTTTTGTATCTACTTCCACCGGGCCGCGCGGGCGGTCGACGGTCTCGAGGTACTGCAAGAACGTTTTGTTCGGCAGATAGCCTTGATTTTGTACACGACGGAAGAAGCTGCGCAAGGACTCTGCCAGCGCCTTGAAGAACTTCTCGACGACAGTAAGCGGCTTTTCCTGCGTAGTAGCCCAGCGCGCGGTTTGATCGGCGTACCATTCACCGAATGACCTCCAATATGAAGTCAACTGATCCGCCGTAAGGTTGTCGGGCACCGTAGTGCGTTCTGCAGTGACGCGGGCACGCAAGGCATTGACCAGCTCGCGCGCAGTCTTGCCTTTTTGTTCAGCAAGCCAAGCACGGTGCTCAGTTTGCAGCGCTTGTTTCATTTCGTCCGGTGCGTTACGGTAGACCACTCGCTCGTGCACATGGCCAAGCTCGTGCGCCATGACTTCGAGTGCAGCAACCGTAGGAATGGCACCATCAAAAATTACGTAGAAGCTGCCGTCCGGCATCATCCGCATCGAACCAGACTCGTTGGCGCCCAGTGTGCCGGAACCGATTGCACGGTGCGGACCAGTAAACTTGTTGCGGTTGGCCTTAGCGTCTTCCAGCGTAGTGATGTAGATACGTTGGCCATCCAACTTGAGCAGGTTTACCCAACCAGCGAGCACACCTCGGGTTTTCGGCGCTACGCCTGGGGAGAACAGCAGCGGCTTACTTTCACTGAACTTGAGGAACGGGCGTGTGGCGTGCGCGTCGGCAGCGGCGCTTTCAGCGGCGGCTTTAGCGGCAAGAAGGCGAGCTTTCTCTTGCTCAGTAAATAAGCTGCCAGTGAATCGAGCAATGTCAATTTTTGTACGCAGCTTACCTTTCACACCTGCGTAAACAGGGTCTCCAGTAAGCACGCTGTACCCGCGGACGAGCGCAAGGTCTCCGTCTTGAAAGGCCACTTCACCGCCGATACCAGCAGCGAGCGCCTGCGCCGTTTTAAGTTGCTCTTCAGTGCCATTGATGCCTGTTACGGCCTGGATAACTTCCGCCGCGGGCGCAACAACAGGCGCTTCGGGTGCAGCTGCCCACCCTTGAGTGGCAGCAACAGTATCAGGTTTTACCGGAGAAACCGGCTCTTCGGAAACCGCCGCTTCAATATCGACACCTTCACGATCAGCAGCAACTGCCTCCAGCTCTTCCTGCGGAGTAACCACCTTGCGCCCGATCTCTTGTGCACGGAGCTGCTTGTCCAGCAGCTCACGTTGCTGTGTCAGACGCGCCGCTTTAGCCGGGTCCAACTCATCAGCGATGCGTGCGTCCAGATCGGCAATCCGCTCTTCGAGGGATTTGGTTACTTTTTGGCGAGCTTTCTCGTCGGCGCCTTGGGCTTCTGCTTTTGCTTCTGCTTGGGCTTCGGCTTCACCTTCTCGGGCAGCTTCTCCGGCACCCCGTACTTGTCGGCCCACTTTTTGGCGACCTCCGGCTCCTGGCTGAACAGGTACCTTTGCTGCGCTTTCGACTTGAACGGCATTTTCAACTCCTTCGGGTGGGGGGGTTAGTGCTTCGGTCGTTGCTTGCTCTGCTTCAACTCGTCCTGCAGCAGCTGGTCCAGCGCCTCCCAGTGCTCCGGGAGCAGGTGTCGTAATCCCTTCGGCGGGCGTTCCTGCAGCGGGTTCGACAACCATGCCCACGCCACCGTCACCTGCCTGTCCGACAGCTCCAGCTTCCTCCCGTACAGGGACATCACGACGCACACTGACTGGTTCTGCTTCACGTTGGGTTCCTGTGAAATTAAGCACGCCTTGGCGGCGAGTGATATTACCTTTGAGCGCGCTCCATGCCCGACCATACTCGGCTCGCGCTTCAGCATCAACACGATTGGTTGCTTCCACATCGCCCGCTTCGCGTGCGGCCACCCATTCAGCAGCGTAGTCGTTGAGAATCTTGCCGCGCGGAGGCGCAACAGCGGGGGCGGCACCTTCACCGCCAGTCAGAGCAAGCTCGAACTGCGTACCTGGAGCAGATTCATCCATGCGCTGCGTTGCCATCTGGTTGAACAGCGTTTCACGCTGGGCGCGTTCTTCCTCGTCGTATTCCGCCCAACGGGCGTCGCGCTGCGCACGCAGTTCTACAGCATCTTGAGGGGTGATCGGACGTTGCGTACGCGACGCGCGTTTACGCGCATCTTCTTCTAGAAACACTTCATAGGCAGCGTCGGCTTGTGCACGTTCTTCGGCGGTCATGCCACCTTCAAGCTCAAGAGCGAGTTGCTCTTGGGTAGCTTTTGCGCGTTCCTGCATCAGCGGCAGGTTTTCGATGATGGTGCCAACCCCAGGCGCCTTAGTCCGATTGGCGTACGCCGAAAGCGTATCGCGTACAGCTTGAACGTCTTCGCCCTTGCTCAAGTCCTTGCCAATAAGCGTCTCACCAAGGCGCCCGCGCGCTGCGGCAGCAGGTAGCTTCCAGTCACGCACCAGCGTGTCGCGGGTGATAACGCTTTCAGGAATAGTCGGTCCGACACGAGGCATGCTCACGCCGAGTTCAAATTCCGGTGCAGCAGGCGCGGCGCGGCGCGACACTACATAAGGCTCAGGCAACGCAACAGTAGGCTTCGGCGCTGCAACGCGGGCAGGCTCCGCAACGCGGGCAGGCTCCGCACCGAAATCCAACGCCATCTGTCCTTTTGCAACAGGCTCAACGTCGCGGGCAAGCTCCAGCTCGCTGTTCAGCCTAGCGACTTCTTCTCGCTTGGCCTTCATTTGATCCAGAATGCTAGGCAGTGCAGCGGGATCAGTGGCTTCTTTGAACTTCGTATCCAGCTTGTCTAGATCAGTTTGTGCTTTCTTGAGCGCGTCTTTGACTTTTTTAGCAGCGCCTTTGTATAGCCCGCCCAAGGCAGCGTACTGCTCACGCAGCGCGATGATCTGCGCTTGTGTATCTGCCGCCCTGTCCATTTGCCCTGACTGCTGGAGTCGATCACGCTGAGCTTCTAGCTGCTGGATAGAATTATTGACGTTGATGCGCGTTTCGCGCAACACATCTTCAGGCTGGACGGTTCGTCCTCCTTGCGCACTACGTTCATCGGCTTGCTGCTGTGCCCACGCCATCGCCTGTTCTGCAGATGTAGCTTCTTTCGCTGCGGGCGAAGCGAAACCCTCAAGGGTCTGTTGCGCAGTGGTCGGGATAGGACGCACTTGCTCGGCTTGTGCTGCTTGCTGTTGTGCAGCCTGCTCCGCAGCTGCAGATGCCTCTTGTTGCTGAACTTCCTCTCTCGCTCTTCCAACTTCCATACGACGGCCAGCGGGGCCGAACGCAGGAGAAAGCACCAGCGCGCCAGCGATAGAGGCTTCATAATCACGCCACGCATCGGGATCACGGGGATCAAGCGTTTTGCCCGCCTGCCAGCGCTCCAGCGCAGTCTGTGCGACTTCCGTCGGCACTTCCGTTGCCGCCGCAATGCCCGTGCCTTTGGCGATACTGGACCAGATGCCCTCCTGCACCAGTTTCTGGCGCATGGCTTGAAGCGCAGTTTGGTCCACTGCAGTTCCCGCCGCACGACGCCCAAGAGACAAAATGCCAGTAGCAGCAAGCGGCGCGATGTTGAGCGCAGATGAGCCAAGCGCAGCTACACCCGCTTGGCCAAACTCAAGTTCAGATACAGGAGCGCCAGCTTGGCGTGCGGCTTCCCGCCCAACCACTTGGCTTTGCAGCATCCGGTTATATTCACCGGGCAGCATGCCAGCGATGAAACCCGCTACGCCTGCCGCGGGTTTAGCAAGTGGGCCGACGATAGGCGCAACTGGAGGGGCGATCGCCATAGCAGCCTTAGCACCGACAATACCCGGAGCCATAGCGGCAAGAGAACCACCAGCCAGTTCTTTAGCGAAGTCCCATAGGCTACCGAATCCGGCATTGATACCGTAATCAGCGTACGCCTTCTTGACGTCTTCCCATGAGGTGCCTTGCTGCTCCAGTGCGCGCTTGAGCATTTCTTGCTCGCGCTCGGCTGTAGGCGCAGCGGTAAAGGCCAGTGCCTCGGCGCCGCCGATGGTACTCTCACGCAAACCTTTCTTTGCCGCACCAAAGAAGCCAGGAGTAGGGCGCGGCGTACCTGAAAGAATTTCTAGGCCAATGTTTGAGACATCTTGCCATCTCTCATTGACTACTGCATCGAGGTCTTTGTCTGAGAGCTGCCTAAATAATTCTTCCATTTGCCGCGCCCCTATCGTTATCTATTGCCTTGCGCTCGCCGTTCCTGTTCTTGCCGCGCTAATTCTTGGAAAGAGGGCGCGGCTTGCACGCCACCACTTGCACTAGGCAATGGTATCCCAAACTCGTCTGCCAAAGAACGCATTGTTGCCCGCGTATCTGCAATCTGCGCATCGATTTCTGCCTTTTGCTCAGGCATCATCGCTTGGTTTTTGTTTTGGAAAAGCCGTTGAAGCTGAGAGTTGAGTTGGGTGATGCTGACCAGCGCTGCTCGCCGTTGAGCTTGAACTTGACGCTCGTCACTTTGACCGAGCTGAGCAATGCGCGCGCCCATAATGCGCTCTTCCGAACCAATCTCAGCCATCTTGAGTCGCTCAGTTTGAGCCAGCTCGTAAGCCTTCGTAGCAAGACCAAGTTTAAGCTCGCGCTCCTTGACCAATGCGTTGTACTTGTCCATCTGGCCTTTGTTGAAGGCATCTTCCGCATCTGCGTCGATCTTGTCGATCTCTTTCTGCAGGTCGCGAATGTCTTTCTTGCCTTCAGCGTAGGCTTGCACGCCGACCATCGCACCCTTGCCGATATTCTCGAAGGCGTAAGGCGAGGTACCCGCCATCATGCTGAAGCCTGCTTGCATGAGCGCCATGTTCAGATTGCTCTCTTGAGCGTCCTTCATTGCCTTCTCGGTCTCACCGCGTGCCTTTCCACGAGCTTCAGCTTTCATCTCAGGCATGTCAGGAGGGGCAAACTGCTTGTAAAGATCAGCGAGTCCGCCTGTAGGCGCTCCAGGCGCAACAAGGGCGGTGGGGAGGAAGCCAGAAGATTCTGGGCGTACACGCGGAGCGGGAGGCGCAGTGCCATCAGTATCAATCAGCGGCGTGTCTGCAGCCGACACTGGATAACTACGCTCCAGTGCGGCAATAGCAGCAGCGCGTTCAACAGGGTCAGAAATCTGCATAGCGTCGCGAAGGAAAGCAGCGGTATCTCCACGAGCGGCAACAGCAGCGGGGGGAGCCGATTCCATAAGAGCAGGTACAGCGTCAGTTTGCGGCTGTGCAGGAGTAACTGGCAATGCAGACGGACCTTGCTCCAGCACGGCTTGAAGCTGCTGCGCGTTAAGTCCTTTCATACGTTCAAGTACGGTTTGCGCTGCGCGCCGTTCTTCATCAGTCTGGCGCTTAAACAAACCGAAAAGGCCGGCGGAAGGACCGTACTTCTCTTGTAGCGCGTTTTTCAGCTCGATAAGACGTTGTTGTTCACGTCCTTCGCTACCGAGTCGCTCAAACCATCGTCCGGCTGGGGACGATACCGCACCGCCTTCCTGGAACCTTTGAACCGGCGCTTGCGGTGCTTGCATCTGAGGCGCTTGCGGTGCTTGCATCTGAGGCGCTTGCATCTCTCCCGGAGCAGGTTGCGCTGCGTACGAGGCGTTCTGTGCACCGGGTAGGGCACCGAGACCTTGAACAAGCACGTCGTCAGCCACCGTCGAGGACGGGGCTACCGTATCCTTAATCGCGCCTTCACGGACACGCTTGCGTCGTTCAAACTCGGACAGGATCAAATAGGGGGGCGTAGAGCCGCCTTGCAGCTGGGTCACCAGCTGCTGATCAGACAGGTCCTTGAGCTGCTCTTGCATCTGAACGATGTTCATCTTTTACCCCTTCTGGGTCTGGCCCCAGAGGCCAAGACCGGCAAGACCAAGACCGCCAAGCTGAGACGCCGTGCTAGGCGCAGGTTGATACACTGTGCTACTTACACTGGTCGGTTGGCCATACAAAACGCTTGTATACCAGTTGATCATGCTCTGCTCGTAGTCTCGTGCAGCGGCGTAGTCAGCATAAGCTTGGTCGAGCTGACGCTGTGCCAAGTCTTGCTGCTGTTGGCCAACAGCGGAGAGTGCTTGCGAGCGGGCCAGTGCAAGGTTTTGCTCGGCTTCACCCATGCGAGCAAGGTCCGTACCTACACCGCCAAGAGCGCTTGCAGCTTGCAGAGCAGACGATGCGCCGAACTGGCGCGACATTTCCGCCATCCGTTGCGCTTCAAGGCTTGCTTGCTGATTGGCAAGTGCGGCTTGCAAGCCAGTCTGAGCACCGAACTGACGCGACAGTTCGGCTTGGCGCTGTGCATCCATAAACGCTTGCTGGTTAGCAAGTGTCGCTTGCAGACCAGTTTGAGCGCCGAACTGACGAGAAGCTTCAGTACCTCGTTGGGCTTCCAATCCAGCCTGTTGATTGGCAAGTGCCGCTTGCAAAGCAGACTGGAGGTTCGTCGTCCCGACTTGAAGTTCTACTGCACGCTGCGCTTCCAGCGCACGCTGCGCGTTTTCAAACGCCGACTGAGACCCGCGCGTCTGGATGCCTTGCATCTGCGACATCAACCCGCGTTGCGCTTCCGCTTCCAATACGGCTTGGCGGGAACCACCGAAGGCGCCAGCTCCAATGCTTTGCGCAGCACGCTGCTGTTGAGCGAGCTGATAGTCGCGCATCGCTGCTTGCTTCTCAACATCAACTACCGCCTGCTGATACGGCGACATGAACCGCTCAAGCGTGGCCAAATCAGATACATCGAGTTGCTGTCCAAGGCGTTCCGCAGCTACTCGCTCCGCTGTAATTTGCGTCGGATCGTAGGCGTACTGAAACTGCGCGGGGTCGAACTGGCCGGGAGTGTATTGATAGTCGATAGCAGATGGGTCGAACGACGCAGGGGCGTAGCTGAACCCAGCAAGTTTGCTTGCAGCAAGCTCGGATGCCGCTTGTCCAGACTGAAGTCCAGAAGGCGTACCGCCTAGCGCAGTTTGCGTTGTCAATCTGGCAGCAGTTTGCTGCGCGGGGGTAAGCCCAGCTACGCGCTGACCTGAGTATTGTTGGTACGGTGTGAGAGACGCTTGCTGCGCGCGCCCCATGACATCTTCGAAGTACGGCTGTGCGTACTCAGGCAGGGGCGTAGTAACTGTCGTGGACTTTGTCGTCCCTCCGCCACCACCACCTTCAAGCGTCATGTGTCGCCCAATCGGGCGAAAAGCCATTTCAGGCAGCGAAGCGCCGATAACTTCGGCATGTTTATCAAGACGGCTCATAACGGCAGCTCCATAATTCTGTACTTTTCGGTATATCCAATGCGAGCCCACAACCTGCTTGCGGATGCTCGTGCGGCACACTCGATCTTTGTCGCGCCGTATTGCTTGAAAATCGCTTTCGCCTGCTCGATGACAGTGTGCGTTGCCAACATTTTACCGCCTGCTGCAATAACAAAGGCCACCCTATCAGCAGGTCGGTTGAAAAATTCTACCGCCGCTGCGCCATGCGCACCTGTCTTGTCTTCTGCCACGAGTAGCATCCATTGCCCGGAAGAGAGCATCAACTGCGCTTGCTCGATGGTATAGTCGTTTGAGAACGATAGCGCCCTAGCTAGGTGATCTTTTACTTCATGCCATCGCGCAGGTACTAGCGCAATGGGTACTACCGAGAGGCGGGTTTCATAGTTCATTTGCTTGCTTCAGCCGAAGCTGGCGCTGGCGCACCGAACGTTACCGCACTGAATGGCGAAGCAGATAGGCCATATACCGGCGCTGGCGCCATCTGCCCATAGGGGACTGATACTGTTTGGCCGTACGGAGATGCGGCTACAGGTGCGGCGTAAGGCGAGGTGGCAGCTTGCGCGTAGGCGCCACGGTTAAACGAGCTGAGAAGCTGTGCTAGACCAGTGGGTTGCGCAGGGGCTACTGGCTGTATGTTTTGAAATGGGCGGGCGAAGTCAGCCATCATTCGCTCGTACTGCGCGTTTGTTTGCGCAGGCATACTCTTCATAAACTGCTGTGCTGGTAGCTTGGCAGCAGCTAGATTGCTTGCTCTGGTTTGTTCTTTTTCAGTAGCAGCCTGTTGCTCAGCCGCTAGTTTTTGCGCATTGTAATCATAAAGGGGTTGAAGTTGATCATACAGTTGCGTACCCATTTTAGTCTTCCTCCCCTTCCTTGTCTTCTTCGTCTTCCATCAGGTCGTCTACGTCATCAACCTCGTTTGTCTGACTGTTTCTTCCGTACGCTTGCATGCGTACTTTCTCCATCAGCTCGTAAAGCTTGCGAGCACCAGCCTCACTGGAGCCATTGCCCAAGGCGGACACTACATCTGCGGGAATGACAAACTCACCGTCGCTCAATGCGGCGGGCTGCTCACCGTCGATCAGGGCAGGGATGCCGTCACTCATTCCGTCGCCTTCACCACGCAGATACCGCGGGAGATCGACCTCGCCACCTTCCTGATACATCCATGGAGCAGAGCGGCCAACGGCAGCATAGTTAGAGAGAATGCGGTTGCGTGCTTCGTCGTACTTACCACGCCGCTTTTCTTCATCTGCGGCGGATTCTTCTTTGAGTTTGGATTGCTCTTCGAGACCAGCAGAGCCGGTATAGCCCATTAGCGCAGAAGCCGCGCCCATCTTGGTAGCGGGATTGGCCATGAAAGTTTTCATGGCTTCAGGGTTTTCAGACAGCGTAGTGACAGTGTTCATAAAACGGCTAGGCGCGGCGGAAAGGCTTGCCCCCACACGATCCATAAAGCCTTGAGGCATAGCTGCGCCTGCAGCCCCACCAACCGGCGCCGTCGGAAGCGCGCCTTGAAGCCCAGTGATACCGCCAGTCCCTTGCGCAAGATAAGGCTGCCCCGCCATGCCAGCAGAAGCAAGATCAGGAGCAAGCTGCGCTTGAAGCCCAGGCTGCGGAGCAGCCATCTGCAATGCCTGCGTTTCGGCAACGGACGGAATGGGAGCGACCGCTCCCGCGGCGGGAGCAATACCTGCCGCTGCTTGTGCGTCTTCTGCAGCTCCGGTTGCAGCGCCACCGATAGCGCTTAGACCGCCTGCGGTAAGACCCGCCATCAGACCCTGCTTGAGCGGGTCGTCCATACCACGAAGCTTTGCTTCCACAGCGCCAAACCCACCAGCAAGAAGGCCAGTGCCAAGCGCAGTACCAGCAAACCCACCGAGTCCGCCAGCAAGCATCGGAGCAAGGAGCGGAGCGAAAAGAAACGCCTCTTTGGCACCCGTCTCGGGATTGGTCGTCAGACCATCGTAGCCCATCGAACGGGCAAGGTTATCAAGTCCAGCAATCTCGGACTTGGAAACGTGAAGAAGCTCGGTGTCGCCGTAACGGCCTTTGCGAGCAAGGTTATTGGCTTGGAGCTGAGCCAGTCCATCCATGGGAGACCTCGAACATCAGTAAGTGGTTGGAGAATAGCACATCAGGGCAACGCTGAGACGAAGTTGGCAGTGAGGATCACGGAGGGTATTGCGGGCCGTGTAGGATTTGTCCCTGCGCCGTAGTGCTCAAGAATTACATCTGCTCCGTCTGACCACCACGCAATAGTCAAATACTCAGCAGTAGGGTCCGTTACTGGGAAAATTCCTGTAATAGTTGCAACAGTGTGCGACCACACGCCTTCGCTTTTGCGGGCAGGGATATCAAACCGCGTATTGCTCAACGGAAAATTAGACCCGTCGCTTTTGGCCCACACCTCGATAATCTGTGCTGCATTGCCTCGGTTGGTGAACATGAGACTGAACGTGATCAGGTAGTGTCCAGGATGATCGAAGTGAATCTGAGAGTTACTTTCAACTCGAATGCCATTCGCTACAACCGTCTGATTGTAAGTGACCAGATTTTCACTCGTGATGCCTGCGCTTGCTTGGTCTTGATCACTCATCAACATGACGTGAGGCATGGTGATGTATGGCCCGGTGCTGTTCAACGCACCGATTGTCGTAGTACCGAAGTCATCCAGTCTGTTGAAGTACAGGCGCAAAACGTTATTGAATTGGTCTCCGTATAGACGAGAATAGTCGTTCTGCGGTAATGGCAGGGCGGGGGGCGCGAAGCTTTTGTTGATCAACGGCATGTCACTTCTTCCCGTCTAGTCGCACATCAATACGCGGCGTACCCAACTGCCACATCACACCTCGCTCGTGTGAACTTACGCGGAACGCCATCTGTCGCCCACGATATCGAACGAACACTTGTTCAGTATATTGCTCAACGGGCGTAGCCGCGCTGCGGATTACTGCAGGCACAGTTTTGTCTGTGTAAGCAGACCCAGAGAAGCGCCGTGGCAACAACTCAAGCATAGCGGACGGGTTGGTTGTCTCAGACCCTTCGAAGGTAATGTCAGGCAGAATGCGTGTGACGAACGCGAAGCGGTCACCCGTCTCAATGTCAAAGTCTGCAGTTTCGATGAATGCCGGAATGGGCGTAGCAGGCGCAGTCGTGTTGTCGTCAACGCCAAACTCGTGATAGTAGAGCGTGCCGATTTCAGTCTCTGGATCGTATCCTGTAGCGATTGGGTTTTGTTTTAGGCCAGAATCCAACCATGCTGTGCGGGCAAGCATGCCGTAGTACCAGCAGTTCTCGACATAATTGAACACCACGTAGCGATCTATATAGGCAGAGTTCTTTGAGCAGTAGAACCACCAGACTTCGCCAAACTCGCTAACGATGTTGCAGTAGGTCTGCCATGCTTGATCGTAGTTGAAGTCTTCGAAGACATAGCGACGCACTGAGCACGGGAGTGGCTCTACTCGACCTGTGTAGACATAGAACTTGTCGCGGCCCATCCAGTAGGCGATGTTGCCCACCACGATTACTGCGCGCGGACCCATGATCGTGACGCTATCTGCAATGATGTTGAAACTGAACACCAGCGGTGCGCCTACGAATTGCATCGAGTAGAGCGCAATGTCAGACCAGATCAGGATTTCTTGCCGTGCCTGACGCATCGTGATGAGTTCAGAGCCCGTACTAAGGATGATGCTCCCCGCCTGTGTGGTTGCCATCGGCTCCCACTCAAGATAGTTTTCTTGGTCAGACCAACGCACCAGCATAGGGTTAGCGTCGGTATCGCCATAGTCGTTAGAGCCGATCGTGATGACGAAACGAGACTGGTCAGACACAAGTACGTCGTTGTGGTACAACGGTACTTCATTAGCGCCAGGAAGATCAGAAATGAGTTGCCCTCTGTTGAGCAAACTCGTTCGATCCACGTATTCCCAGAAGTACAACGCTCCCCCACGCGCGCCATACACAAGCGCGGAACCGTACTGCGCCAGATTCCACAGGCGCAACTGAAGGCCAACCCCGCCCAAGCTAGGCTCGCCCCAGCCCGTGTAGCCAGCATCATTGCTTCCGCCCCACCCACCCGTGCCCCAACCAAGTCCAATTGAGTAAACCGCGGAGGCAGTGGGGTGCAAATAGTCGATCGTCACATCGCCAGCCGTCCCAGATGAGGTGGGCGCAGTTGTTATAGCGATCTTGAAGTATCCAGCACCAAACTCGACGACACGGTGTTCGCCGTTAAGTTCAGAGGCAGGTACGCCATTAATACTACCTGTAACGCCGGAGAGTACAACGAACTGCCCTACAGCCGTAATTGTGCCAGGATCGTTGATTTGAATGAGGTCAGGCTCTCCAGTATCGGTAGTGAAGCCGGTACCTGTAATAACGTTGTTCTCGATGCTGGGCGTAATGTCGTATACAACTCCACCAGACTCAACGTAGACCTTCAGATTTGTGCCAAGGGCGGTGATGTTTGCCCCATTTATGGCGTCGAAAATGAGCAGAGATCGACACGCACCAAGGAATGTCAGCCCTCCTGGCGCATAGTTTGTCCACCCCCCAATCTTTTGAGGAACACCAGCGACGAAGCGAATCTTGTCGCCGTCCCAATACGTACCGTTGTTTGCGTAGGTCGTACGCTCGCGGTTGATACCCGGCGCGAATTTAAGTTTTTCGAGGGGCATAGCAGTCTCTGTCAGGGTTGCTCAGGCCAGATCACATCCCAAGGGAACCCAG
>QXGG01268603.1_pt1 | contig 27943 bp, 23 predicted proteins | sample 1982491 | NCBI WGS metagenome assembly QXGG01 (sample SAMN09924614, study PRJNA488089) | Wastewater metagenome, whole genome shotgun sequencing project. | isolation source: South African research farm wastewater | place: South Africa: Irene, Agricultural Research Council, Animal Production... | reverse complement strand
GTCCAGCACAGTTTGAATATCGCCCGGCGCGGTAAATTGTCCTGTGGCAACCTCAGCCATCTCTTCCGCCGGTAAGCGACCGACTAAACGCTGAAAGCGCGCACCCACTGTTTGCAAGTTGGCAATTTCAGTCAGCAGGTTGGACTCAGCCAATGAAAAACGACCGTTAATCTGCAGTAAGTCGGCGTTATTACTTACGCCACGCTGAGCACGCTGGCCGATTTGCTCTTGCACGCGACGGTGATTGTCTAAGTTAACCTGCGCTAAGCGCACCATTTCACGGTAGCGCAGCACATCTAAATAAGCGGCTGTGACTTCGAGTGATTTGGTTTCGGCCTCATCGATCAACTCGTAGTAACGCATACGACTGGTGTGCTCAGCTTTAGCAACTTTATTGCGCACACGAAAACCATCAAATAAAATCTGCGTCAGTGAGATTTCAGCGTAGTTGCGTGAGTACCAACTGCGATTATTTTCATCTAGGCCCGAACCACGGCTGTCATGTTGACGCTTAGCCTGACCTAAAGAGCCGTTGGCATCCACGCTGGGTAAGTAGCCACCAAAAGCTTCGCGGCGGTCGAAGGTTGCAGCATTAAAAGCGTGTAATTTAGCTTGGATTTCTGGTTGATAATCCATGGCTTCTTTAACAGCAGCGGCTAACGTGTCCTGCTCTGCTTGTGCGCTCATCGTTACCACGCCAAAGCAGATAGCTAATGCTATTTTCTTAAGAGGTGAAGTCGGTTGCATACATTTCCCTAGCTTGATCAAACAACGCTCTAGATGAGCGGATTTATAGTTAACAGTCTGCTTACACAGGCTGCTCAATGCGTACTTGCCAAAGCCCTAAAGCTTTGCAACTCAAAGGGTTACTTTTATGTCTTATGGATATGAACTTAAATATCCAACTCAAATCAAAAGACTAAAAAATTTGTTATTCGCATCATAACTACAAGAAATGTAAAGTTTAATAACACTGACGCAACGAAGCGTTGCACAAAAAACAACAGCCGCCGCTCAATAAAACACCGACATAAGGTATGCAAATCAGTCTGAGGAAAGGCTAGCGGACATCAAAATATAGGCGTGCAAAAACCAGCGCTTTTCAGGCGTTAAGCACCAAAACCACTGAAAACAAGCCTATTTTGCCGACAATAGGCCGCACGACGACGAATGCATGCTCGCCCCTCTGCAAAGTCATTCTTTGCTAGAGCGGATGCGGTGTTGCGGATTTATTTTCTAACTACACGCACATATGCTGAACTATGCGCGCTTTTTTGCTTAAGGCTAAGGGCTATCACTGGATTGAGCGGCTTGGCGGTAGGCACTCGGGGTCAGGGCAAAACGTTCACGAAAGGCGGTGGCAAAATTTGCGGCACTGTTAAAACCAATTTCGGCGGCAATATCGTCGATGCTCATACGGCTGTTGGCGAGCAATTCTTGCGCTTTACGCAAGCGCTCTTCGCGCACCCAAGCAAATACGGTCATACCTAAATGCTCACGAAAAATGGCCGACAACCTTTTGTCGTGCGTGCCCACTTGCGCGGCAATTTCGGTCAATTTAGGCAGATTGTTGAGTTGCCGCGCAATGAGTCGAATCGTAGCCTGCAAAATAATTTGATCAGGACTCTGCTCTTGATAGACTGTGCCAATTAAGCTCGACTTATCATCGATGCGCTTTACACGCTGCAAGTGCACGCATACGCGCGCGACCACTTCTGGAATATCAAAAGGCTTTAACACATAGTCAACGCCGCCCAAAGTTAAGCCATTCACCCGATCAGACACATCCGCCGCTGAAGTTAAAAAAACCACCGGAATATCACGGCAATGCTCTATTGCGCTCAGCAAGCGGCACACAGTAAAGCCATCAATGTCTGGCATATGCACATCGAGCAAAATCAAATCCGGAGACAATGCTTGTGCTTGCGCCAAACCTTTGCGCGGGTGTTGCGCTACAGTCAAGCGCACACCCTGCGCACGCAATGCATCGAGTAAGCCTTCAAGATCTTACGGGTTATCATCGATGACTAAAATATGTGATTTTTTTAATCGCTGTACAGCTAATTCAGTCAATTTATATTCCTTTAAGTTAAACCTGTACGCTGCAGCAAAGATACAACCCGCTCAAGCAAAGATACACATTCATATAACGTCTTATAATAACCGTGTTACAAAAAGACATTACTCATTATGAGCTATATGGCTGCTGCATCCAACGGGATACAACCATGACACACACGCCTCTAACAAAAACGTCACCCCTTGTAGCAAGTGAGATCAGCAGTCATGATCTTGCGCTCAACTTAGTCGATTTGTATTGGTTTTTACATATTGTTGATGCCGGCAGTTTTTCCGTTGCGGCACAGCAACACGGTTTATCAAAATCCAACCTCAGTCGCAAAGTCAGTCAACTAGAAACGTGCTTAGGTGTACAACTGCTGCATCGCAATCCACGTTTTTTAAGCTTGACCAGTATTGGCGGTGAAGTATACCGCCACACGCTGGAGATGCTCACAGCCGCACAACAAGTGACTGAAAGCGTGCAGCAGGCATTAGGTACGCCCAGCGGTCAAGTCAATTTAGTTTTACCCTCAATTCTTAATGCTTGGCTGTTACCGGTGCTGCATAACTTTAAACAAGCCTATCCGCTGATCAATATAATGATGAGCACAGCCGACTGCACTTCAGAAATGAACTCGCAATCCATTGATCTAGCTCTGAGTTTATCAGCCGCCCCCACCAACAGTGCGCAGATCGTGGCTCGGCCATTAGCATCTCTAACCTTCGTCAATGTTATCAATAGCAGTTGCAGCATGAATGACGACTATCAGGCGATCCAGCTAAGTTATTTAACCTACAACACTACAGGCTGCTTTCAAGTGAGCAACTACCACAGCGCAATGGAGGCGGCTCTAGTGGGTTTTGGTTATGCCAATCTGCCCTTGTGTATTTGTCAGACGGGCTTAAACAATGGCGATTTAAGGTTTTATAATAACCAAGAAACCCAGCAAACACTGTATGCTTTCACCCAACCCCATCGAGGTATTACCTTGGCGGTGCGTGTTCTTTTAGACTATATCTCACAACATATAGCGCAAATACGCACTCAAGGCATTTTACCCATAACACCCCAATCTGATAGTAAGCAGCCGTGACTTTATTGATTGAGAGCGGCGTGCTCGTGAGCAATATCATGTACGTGTCTGTTTTGGCGATGATTTTATACCTACTGAGCAGTTCTGTTATGGCTCAGACAACAAACCCATTAGCCGATGGCGACGGTGCTCAGGTGCAGTTTTGGCATTGGTGGAACTCAGCGGGCGAATCGCAGAACATTAGTGTACTGCGTGACTATCTAAAGAAAAACAACCTGACTTGGGCCAAACAGTCCGCACAAAACTCCAGCAGCGAGTTGTATCTGTCACGTATTGAACAGCAATTGAAATTACGTCCGCCCGAAGCAGCAATGATGGATCACCAAGCTTTAAAGAGCTATGACGACAATGCTGAGCTCTTGCATTTAGATGATATTGCCAAGGCTCAAGACTGGGACGAAGTTATTCCGCTTGCCATTCAACAACAAACTAAACGCAATGGACACTGGATCGCTGCACCGCTCAACAGCCATTCAACCAACTGGCTGTGGATAAATAAAGCATTATTCTCTCGCCTGGATCTACCTGAGCCAGACACTTGGGACGACCTGATTGCTGTACTAGAGCGCGCACAAGCTTTAGGTATTCCAGCATTGGCGACACCGCGTGACGATTGGGAGCGCGGGCAAGTATTTGAGCTGGTAGTTATGAGCACCGGCGGTTTAGAGTTTTATCGCCGTTTATTTGTGGAGCTCGACTTTCGAGAAGATGACCGCCGTGTTATCGCTACAGCCTTGCTGCGCCTCCAACACTTACAAACCTATTTTTCAGATAACACGCAACATATGAGCTGGGATCAAGCCAGTGCCAAAATGGCACACGGACAGGTATTGATGCAGATCCATGGCAGCTGGGTGAACAGCGAGCTGACCTCTATCGGCGCTCAGCCCAATGTTGATTATTTGTGCATGCGCTTCCCTGGCACCCAAGGTGCATACATTTTTTACAGCGATCATGTCGGCTTTTTTAAAGCCACACACAATAATGTTGAACATCAGAAAATCATGGCTCGCATTCTGCTGGATAAAGATTTTCAACGCGACCTGAGTATGGCCAGCGGTGCGGCACCTGCACGTGTGGATATTTCCAGTGCGGGTTTTAATCACTGCAGTAAAAAAAGTATTTACGATTTACGCATGGCCAATATGCGCCGTGCCGTTATGCCGTCCATAAATCATGGAGCGCTGTGGCAACTCATCGCTGACTATTTACAGCAACAGCTCCCTCTTGAGAGCGCTGTAAATAATCTGCTAGATATCACTCTTGAGCCTGCTCAGCTCACACCTGCCAAGAGAAAGTAGTTTATGTTGAAAAAACTGCAGTTTAATATCACTCATAAAATACTGTTACTGGTCGGTATACTCAGCGCCCTTGCGGCACTCACCACCCTTTACTCACTGAATAATCTGCACACTGTGAGTAAAAACTATCGCGCTTTACTGGACAGCAAAACACAAAACACCCTGATTATTGGTGAGGCTTTATTGAGTTTAAGTGATGCCAGCCGCTTAGCGTTTTCAGTGCTCACCGAGCAAGAAGAAAAACAAATGCGCGTCAGCCAAAATACCCTCATGGATCAGCAGCTGGTTTTTATTAAACAATTGGAGCAGATCAGAGACCTGACCGCAGCGCAAAAAATTGCCCTTTCCCACATTACAACGCAACAAACGCATGTTTTTGGTTTGATCAATGATGTGATTGAGCAGGCTTCACGCTGGCGTGGTGACCGCGCTTTAATCATTATTCACCAGCAGCTTGAGCCTGAACTTAAAAGTCTACGCAGCGAGATGGATCAACTGCGCGAGTCGATCCTCAATGATTACCTCAGCACCTCAGAACAACTGAGCGCAACCAGCAAAGACACTATTACTCACACAAGTTTAGCGTTGGCGATCATCCTGCTGTTGGCTATTATTTTTACCAGCTTGGTGTCTTATATCAATATTTCGCGCCCTATTACCCGCTTAACCCGGGTCATGAGCCGCTTAAGTGACCGCCAATATGATGACCCTATTGCTTACCAACAGCGCTACGATGAAGTGGGTCGCATGGCGCAAGCGCTGCATATCTTCCGCGATTCGATGCAACGCGCTGACCGTTTAGAACTTGAAGCGGCGCGCAGTAAAGAAAACAAACGCCTGTCACAACAAATTGTTGCGTTGACGGATGCCATGCCCGGCGCCGTATTTCAATTGCGTCTCAATGCCGATGGCAGCCAGCAGTTTTTATTTTTAAGCAGTAAAGCAGAACGTTTTTTAGGCCGCAGTACTGAGTACCTACTCGAACATATTTTTGCTAAAAACGAGCCGGTCTTCCCTGCATCCAGCGCCTTTAAGTGGATTATCAACAAAGCCTTTAACGAGAGTCGCAAAACCTTAAAGCCGATTGATACAGATATTCGCGTCGAACTGGAAAGCGGCACATTTTGGTATAAAATTTTAGCCACCTGTCAGCCAACAGAGGGCTATGCCACGCTGTTTAACGGCATTTTATTGGATGTTAGCGCGTCAAAAATGCAAGCACAGGCGTTGGAAGAAGCGAAAAACAGTGCTGAACAAGCCGCACGTGCTAAAGCTATCTTTTTAACCACCATGAGCCATGAAATACGCACACCTATGAATGCCATTTTGGGGCTGACCCAGTTGATGCACAAGCATGACCTGAGTCCAGACCAACAAGCACGCTTAGCTAAGATCAGTACCGCGGGTGCGCACTTGCTGAGTATTATTAATGATATTTTAGATTTTTCTAAAATTGATGGAAACCACCTGAAGCTGGAAAACACCGCATTTGAGCCTGCGGCAGTGCTTGCCAATACTGTTGAATTACTCAACGATGAAGCACAGAACAAAGGTTTAACCCTGCATACAGAAATCGACCCGCAACTGCCGCAATACCTGATGGGGGATCCCACGCGTATTGGGCAAATCCTGCTGAATTATTTACACAATGCAATTAAATTCAGTGAATCAGGCGCTATTTATGTGCGCGTGCGCCTTAATCGGCACAACCCAGCCGACTTGCAGCTGTACTACGAAGTGCAAGATCAAGGCATTGGGATCGCCAAAGACCATCAAAGCAGCCTCTTTCAAGAGTTCAACCAAGCTGACACCTCGATCACGCGCCGTTTTGGCGGCACTGGTTTAGGCTTAGCCATTTCCAGCAAACTCGCACGCTTGATGGCCGGAGATGTCGGAGTCAACAGCGTCGAAGGTCAAGGCAGTACCTTTTGGTTTACCGCCGCCGTCACTGTGCCTGCGGCTCAAGCGCTCATCAATGAACCCACTCTCGCTACTTTACCCTCTGCGCCACCGCTACTATTTAACGGCCTGCGCGTACTCTTGGTGGATGACAATGAGCTGAACCGTCTGGTTGGCCAAGAAATATTAGAAAGTGCCGGTTTTATTGTTGATCTGGTCTGCGATGGTCAACAGGCAGTGGATTGCCTACAGCAAGCGCAAGCCCAGTACTACAGCGCTATTTTGATGGATATTATGATGCCGGTGCTGGACGGCATCAGCGCCACTGAAAAAATCCGCCGTTTAGCCACTGGAAAAACCATCCCAACTATTGCAGTCAGCGCCAATGTCAGTGCTGACGACCAACAACGCTATACGGCCGCCGGCATGAGTGCTTACATCAGCAAACCCATAGATGAACAGCAGCTGTGGCACACGCTAGAGCGCTGCTTACAGCACACCACAAGCACCACGCTCAGCAACACAACAACCCACTCGGTGATTGAATCTGAGCCCGCCGCCGGTGATTTTAATCAACAACACTTACAGTCACTGCACAGCAGTATGGGTGATCAACGTTTTGCTGAACTGCTTAACAAGCTGATGATTGATTATCAAATGCGGCTCGATAGCGTTGAGCACTGGAATGCCAGTCAACACACAGCGCTGATCCAGCAAAATTTACACGACCTGATCAGCACGGCTGGGCACGCGGGTTTTCATCAACTGTCTAAACAGGCACTGCAACTCAATAACGCGCTGTACAACAATGAAACGCAATTGATTGCTGAGCTCAAACAACAGATTGAGCACACCCTCAAATTCACCTTGAATTACTTGGCTGATCTGCTCAGCACTGTGCAGGCGCAATAGCTGCACCCTCAACACTGATGAACCACAACAGCACACCCGTGCTGCCTAGGTATTGAGCAACGCGTTGATCTGCGCTAACAGCTCACTGGTCGCAGCCGGCTTTAATAAGCAGGCGTCAAAATCCACTGATGCCGGTAAATCCACTGGCCGCAGCGGTGGGCGTGCGGAATACAGCATGATTGGCACGCCTGGCCACTCTTTGCGTACGCTACGCAACAAATCCCAGCCATCCATCACTGGCATAACTTGGTCAGTGATAATGATATCGACGGGATTATCTCGCAACATCACCAGCGCTTCCGCGGCGCTACTGCAGGTCATGGGGTTGTAGTTATAGCCTGACAGCAATTCATACAGCAGCTCTTGGGTAATGGCCACATCATCAACAATCAACACAACACGCTCCTGCCCTTGCGAACTGGCGCTGTAGCTTTCGACAAAAACCTCATCAAGCTCATCTTCAGAGGCCAATTGTAGATCAACCACAAACTGACAACACACGCCGCCCTGCGCTGATTCTGTGATAACCAGCTCGCTGTGCATGGATGCCAGCAACTGCCGGACAATATATAAACCCAGCCCAGCGCCTTCGTACTTTAAGCTGTCAGCACCACGCGCAAAAGGTTGCAGCATCGCTTGGCGTTCACTGTGCGGCATACCAATGCCGTTATCGGCCACCATAAACTGCACCCTAGCGCAGTTACTCGGTTTGTTGATAGCCAGCAAGTTGACCGTAAACTCAATCTGTCCGGCTTGAGTAAACTTGGTGGCATTGGCCAGTAAATTGATAATCACTTGGCGTAAACGGCGAAAGTCGGCGTTGATCAATAGCGGTAAATCATCTGCAAAACGACTGGTGAAACGGTTGTCATTGCGTTCGGCTAAAAAGGTGCCTGACTCTTGAATTTCACGCAAGAATCCAAAGAAGTAGCCCGGCGCAATCAGTAGTTCCAGCTGTTTAAGCTCACCTTGTGAAAACTCTAACAATTCATCAATCAGATCCAATTGCTGGTGAGCGGTGCGCTCAATACTCTGCGCATGAATATTGTGCGTGAGCGATTGTTGCAATAGACGTGCATCACGAATCACCTGCTGTAAAGGGCTGCGTAGATCATGACTGATGCGTGCCAATAACAATGTTTGATTGCGCATGGTGTTGCGTAACTGCTCGGTGCGCAACTCAACCCGCTGCTCCAGCGTTTCCTGCTCGGCACGTTTGAGTTGCTCAAGATCGGCTAAAGCTGTTTTCTCTCTGTGCCAACCTAAGCCAATTTGATTGATTAAGGTATAGATCAGCAAACATGCACCCGGCAAACCCGCAAGCGCCAAACTCATAAACTCTAAGGGCGTTAATCCATTGATACCCAGCCTCATCAATAGCAGCGCCGTGCTTTTATAGATGATTAAGGCCATCACGCTGTACACCAGCGCTGTATACTTCAGGCGGCGCGTCAGTCCGACATACAGCGCCAACAGTGGCACCACGATGGTACTCAGCAGTAGGGTGTAACTGAGCAAGCTCCCTTCATCCAAACCCTGTGCTGTGGGCAACAGCAAACGCAGCGCTAACAACAGCAGCAAGCCCAGTTGCACGGCTCGAATGGATAAAGAGACCCACCTCAGCTGCCCTTTCACTTGCAATAACACATATAAATAACCCAGGCCAAGGACACTTACCAAGGTATCCGCCAGCTCGATCATCGCGCGATTCAATTGCACCGATGCCGGCCATAACAAAGTAAAGCCATAGCCCGCCAATAAAAGCGCATAGAGTGCATAGGCGCAAACCGTTAAGGCGAGCATCATCAGCATCGGTAAACGGTACAGGTAGCCCACAATCAGGCTGAAAATCACCAGCACGCCCAGTACACCAAGGGCGATACCATCGCGCACCGACTCCAGCGCACGCGTCGTAATGAGACCCTGCGGCGATAACAACTGTGGCGCTAGACTGAATGCGTGAGCACTGCTGATACGAAAAACAATGTCCATACGACTCTGCGCTGCGACAATAATAGGCAAACTGGGATTGCGCTCTGCACTGGTCCACTGCGCATAAGGGTAAGCCATCCCCACTTTTTGTGACTGCCAAGCCTCGCCTGCCTGCTGCGTGAACATTTGCACATCCGTCATGTGCAGAGATCCTAAATCAAGCCAGAAACGGCATGTTGACTGTGTTGAATTGTCCAGTGAAAAGCGATACCAGTGCGCCGCGCGGCTAAAGCCGGGTGTTAAAGAACCGCGATCAACCGGCTGCCATTGCGGGTTATCAAGGCGCAAAATATCGCTAAACGATAGCTCAGCACTGGCATCAGAGTAGCTTTCTAAATGTTCATGAATGGCCACCACGGTGTCAGTGCATTGACTCACCTTCAAGGCTGAAGGCGCGGCATGGCTTGGCAAAACAACCCAGGTCAGCAGAGACAACATAAATAACGAGATTTTGTACACAATAGACTGCATTCAATATGCACCTTAAACCTTGAGAAGACGCTAAAACAGGGGGATCACAGTGTATGACCGGCCAAAATAATAGGTCATACAGTATGCACTTATCTGCTTTTAACGGCTGAAAACTACAAAAATCCACTCTTAGGCACTTAACTGCATATTTATTGATCAGTTAAGCAAAAAAAACACTTTCTAGCTGTTCAGCTAGTTTACTTAATCCAACGAATGCGTAACATATAGGGCAGTCGACTTATCATAAGATAGGTTGCTTCCATGGAAACCCACATTAAGGGGAACACGATGAATAATGTTCTAAAATTATCTGCAATCGCTTTGGCTGCAGTTTTGGCTACAGGTTGCAGCAGTGCAGCAAAAGAAACTGACGCTCGTTTGACGGCAGTTGAAGATTCAGTAATGCGTGCACAAGCTCGCGCTGATGAAGCTTACACCAAAGCTGGTGATGCTATGAGCGCTGCTCAAAATGCACAGCAGACTGCTGACGAAGCTAACGAACGCGCTCTGCGTATGTTAGAAAAAGCTAGCCGTAAGTAAGTTTTACTTGCGCTAGTTAAAAGGCCAACTGAATCAGTTGGCCTTTTTTTATAACAGCTGTTTTTTATAACTGCCTATATGTTATTTACGCTTGCTGTGCATGCGTTGCAGCAACTCGGCTTCTGACTGACTCAAGCCACAGGATTGTTTTAAATCTTCCGTGCTGGCACCTAAGCCAATTAAACGTGCGGCTTGGGTAAATGACAAACTGCTTGGATCGTTCTGCTCCATGCGCAGGATTTTCTCTGGCAAAGGACCTAAGTTTTTTTGCAGTTCATGCAACTCTTCACCCATGCGCATACTGCCGGTCAGATAACTTTCTAAACGTCGCGAGATGCTCTTAATGGCATTTCTCTGTTGCTCTATTTGTTTTTCTTGCTTGTGCTGTAATGCCTCAAGATGTTGCTTTTTTCTCCACAGCATATACAGAGCAACACAGTTACCCAGACATACTGCAGAGATACCCAACACCACTGGCCACATTATAAAGAATCCAGATCAGACCACTCTTCTTCGCTCATCATTTTTTCCAGTTCAACTAGAATCAATAACTCACCGTTTTTATTACACACGCCTTGAATAAACTTAGCCGCATCTTTATTGCCCACATTGGGCGCTGTTTCCACTTCAGATTGGCGCAAGTACACCACTTCAGCAACGCTATCCACCAAGATGCCAATGACTTGCTTGTCGACTTCGATAATCACGACGCGGGTATTGTCGCCCACTTCGGCCGGCTGCAAACCAAAACGCTGACGCGTATCAATCACAGTCACCACATTACCGCGCAGATTAATAATACCTAAAACATAACTCGGCGCACCCGGCACTGGAGCAATTTCGGTATAGCGTAAGACTTCTTGAACTTGCATCACATTGACGCCATAGGTTTCGTCATCAAGACGGAACGTCACCCACTGTAAAATAGGGTCGTCGGCACTGTGAGCTGATAAATTTTGCATTGCATTCCCCTTATTCGAGCACCGCGGCTCGCACTATAATCACAATTACCCAGCAATAACTCAGATGACGACTTCGATTAGAGAGTCGCTTCAGCTGCTTCTTTACCTGTAATCAACTCTGCTAACACTTCAACATCCAGCAAAGCACACATATGTTCTATAACTGTACCGGCCAGCCAAGCGCGCTTACCGCGATCACTGCGCCATTTAATATCGCCCGGCTCAATGCGGATTGAATTGCGCATATTGTGCACCGCCAGCCCCCAATCATAACCGTTGATAGAGATCACATACTTTAAATCTGTACGCATGTTTTCAGTATAGCGTTCTGGCATCACCCAGCGGGCAGTTTCTAATACTTTTAAATTGCCCTGCGCTGTCGCTAAGATACCAATAAACCAGTCGGGTTGACCAAACAAAGGCGTTAACTCATCGGGTTCAAATGAATAAATACTACCCAGCGCCGCTAAAGGTACCGCTAAAGTCAAACCTGCCACATCAAATAACAGGCACTCAAAGGAGCTGCCCGATGCTGTCGCTTGATCAACGATTGTCTTTATAGCGGCCGCGGGCGCTAAATCTAAAGGCGTTACCTGCTGATTTTGCACTGTCATGCTGACGGGCAACTGACTGATTTGCTCTTCGCTAATCAACGGCACATGCGGCATTAATGCAGGCACACTCAACAGCACCGCGGGCTGCTCTAAAACAGCAACAGGCTTGGGTGCTAAAGGCGCTGGACTGACGTGCAACTGCGCTTCAGGCTCGAGCGCTGTGTCAGGCTCATCATCGGCCAGCAAAGAGTTTAAATAACTTTGCAAAGCGGCATGCTGGGTATCTTTACTCATAACCTGTTCCACATAAGGGTATCAATTTGCACGGGGTATTCATCACGACCGCTGCTCACGCAGCGGCACTGCAGCTATTTTGTGCTCGGGCGCTGCTGGGCTGTCGACTTTATCAGGCCCCACTTGCGCTGTACGCTGCAAGCATTGGCCTAGCACATGCTTAACCAGCGCTCGATAGGCCAAAATAGCACGGCTGCTTTTATCAAAACGTGACGGCACCAAACCCGCCCGACTGGCATCACGCAAGCGTGTATCAATAGGAATATAGGCTTGCCAGAGCGTCTCAGGGTACTGGCGCTTTAACATGCGCAGCGCTGTCATAGAGGCTTGGGTACGGCGATCAAATAACGTAGCGACGATACTATAGGGTAAGGCTTGCTGGCGTGAGCGATTGATCATTTTTAAGGTATTGACCATGCGCTCCAAGCCTTTTAGCGCCAAAAATTCGGTTTGTACCGGAATCAATAAATGCTCACTGGCCGCTAAAGCATTGACCATCAGTACACCTAATAGTGGTGGACTATCAATCAAGGCAAAATCAAAATCATTATCTAATAACGCTAACGTGCGACTGATGACTAAACCCAGCCCATCTTTACCCGGTGACTGACGTTCCAATACAGCTAAAGCGGTGCTGGATGGTAGCAGCTTAATATTTTCATGACTGGTGTCGCGCAATAATTGCTGAGGTAAATACGCTGGAATCACACCTGAGTGTTGAAACAAGTCATAACAACTGTGCTCCATGCTATCGGGGTCATAACCAAAATAACTGGTCATTGAGCCATGCGGGTCTAAATCAACCACCAGCACACGCTTACCCGCATCGGCTAAAATACCAGCCACTGCGAGTGTTGTTGTGGTTTTACCGACACCACCTTTCTGGTTAGCCACTGCCCAGGTTCTCATCACATACCTCAAACTCAGATGCACTTAGTGAGCTGCTGTTGTATAACGCCAAAGGCTTGACGTTACCAAGCTATTTTTATTGACTCACAATACATTAAGCAAGCTATGTGCCATCTTCATTGAGCGCTACAGCTTAAGGTGTTTTTGTTGCTTCAGTGCTTTGTCGACGCGTGTCCACATTACGGGAAATCACCAGCACAACACGGCGGTTGCGTGCACGCCCCACGGCTTCTGTGTTATCAGCAATCGGCTGAAACTCACCATACCCCACAGCGGCTAAACGCTCGGGTTGCACACCATCCATCGCTAACATACGCACAATACTGGCCGCTCGCGCAGCGGAGAGTTCCCAGTTGGTGGGGTATTGTGGCGTACTGATAGGCAAATTATCAGTAAAGCCTTCCACCTGAATCGGATTATCAAAGGGCGCTAAAATAGTAGAAATTTTCTCGATGATATCAAAGGCATCTTGATGCGGTAGGGCATCGCCACTGGGGAACAGCAAACTGGAACTGAGCTCTAACTCCAGCCACATTTCATTAGCACGCACATGCAGCTTGCCATCACCGAGCAGGCCATCAAACTCGGCACGGATTTGCTCGGCAATATTGTCTAATGGGTCTTGTGGTAGACCGCCGGCACTGACGGTCGCCTCTTCGGCATTGGCTTCACCTTTAAAGCGTTCATCACCAATGGGAATGGGTTTAATCGCGCGCTCGGGCTGACTGAAGATGCCTTCCATGGAATCCGATAAGACTTTGTACTTACCTTCATTGATCGATGAAATAGAGTACATCACCACAAAAAATGCAAACAGCAAGGTAATAAAGTCAGCATAAGACACCAACCAACGCTCATGATTGATGGGCTCTTCTTGTCTACGCTGACGACGTGCCATAGTTATTCCATAAAGCCTTTCAGCTTCAACTCAATTGAGCGCGGGTTCTCACCTTCAGCAATGGATAAAATACCTTCTAAGAGCATTTCACGGTAACGTGACTGGCGCATCACTGTGACTTTAATTTTACTGGCCACAGGCAAAAACAGCAGGTTGGCTGAACCAATACCGTAAATAGTCGCCACAAAAGCGACGGCAATACCGGTGCCCAATTGCGATGGGTCAGCCAGGTTACCCATGACATGAATCAAGCCCATCACCGCACCAATAATACCAATGGTGGGGGCATAACCGCCCATGCATTCAAAAAACTTTGCCGCTTGCAGGTCACGGTCTTCTTGAGTGTATAAATCCACTTCTAAGATGCTACGAATACCGTCAGACTCCATGCCATCCACCAGCAACTGCAAGCCTTTACGCGCATAGGGATCAGGTTCAGCTTCCGCTACAGCCTCAAGCCCAAGCAGGCCATCTTTACGTGCGGTCATGCTCCATCCGATCACATTATTAATCGCATTGGGCAAGTTAGCGTAGGGGGGAAACATCACCCAACTCACAATATGCATGGCGCGTTTAAAGTGACTGACAGGCGTTTGCAGTAATGCCGCGCCAAAGGTACCGCCAAATACAATCAATGCTGCAGGCCCGTTAATCAACGCGCCAATATGCCCGCCTTCAAGGTAATTACCACCAATAATGGCGACAAAAGCCATGACTAATCCGACGAGGCTGAGCACATCCATTAGCTGCAGGCCTCCACTAAAAAGCCGCTGATATCGTCAAGGCTGTAGACAAAATCAGCTAAACCGGCTTTCACAATCGCCATGGGCATTCCATAAATAACGCAACTGGCTTCATCTTGCGCCCACACCTGACTGCCCATTTGTTTGAGTAAACGCGCACCTTCACGGCCATCAGCGCCCATTCCGGTCAGCACCACGGCCAAGACTTTATTGGTAAAGACTTTAGCGGCTGAACCAAAGGTGATATCGACACTGGGTTTGTAATTCAGGCGTTCATCACCGGGCAAAATGCGCACAAAGCCACGTGCATCAATCATCATTTGCTTGCCGCCCGGCGCCAATAACGCCAAGCCAGGGCGCAAAGTATCGCCCTCTTCGGCTTGCTTAACTTCAATTTTGCAGAGCTTATTCAAACGCTCAGCAAAGGCATTGGTAAAAGCTGCTGGCATATGCTGAACAATAACGATCGGTGCGGGAAAGCTGGCAGGCAATTGCGTCAATACGCGCTGCAACGCCACCGGCCCACCGGTTGAGGTACCAATGGCAACTAATTTATATGCCTTGCGCTCTGGGCTTTCGGTGGACGCCAACACGCTATCGTCGCTGGTACCCAACAAGTTGCGCACGGCAGGCGCTGTAGCTGTAGCTGTTGTAGATGCTGATGCGCTAGCACTCGAACGTGTTTCTAGCGCCACGGGTGCACGACGCGCGCGCGCTGCTGGCGGAGTTACAACTGGGCGCTCAGTCTGGTTACGCGCGAACGTTGTGGCACTTGATGCGGTTGGAGCTGGCGGCTCAGCTACACTCGCAGCGCTGCTGCGTGACAGTGTGCGTGTATTACTACGCGCCAGCACATGGACCTTATCGCACAGCATCTGCTTAACACGCTGCGGGTTGCGTGAAATATCTTCAAAATTCTTTGGTAAATAATCTAGCGCCCCAGCATCCAATGCATCTAAGGTAATACGCGCGCCTTCATGGGTCATCGAAGAAAACATCAATACAGCGGTTGGGCAGCGCTGCATAATATTTTTAACCGCAGTAATACCATCCATCACCGGCATTTCATAATCCATAGTGATGACATCTGGGCGCAAAGCGAGCGTTTTCTCTATCGCTTCGCGACCATTTTCAGCCGTACCTACCACTTCAATGTCACTGTCAGAGGAGAGGATCTCGGTCAATCTACGTCTAAAAAAACCTGAATCATCAACCACTAAAACCTTGACTGTCATATTGACTCCAAAAGCAGCATTCTCGCTTTTTATAGCTTAATAGCGCTGTCCATAATTTTTAAGCAAACCGGGCATATCTAAAATCAGCGCAATACGTCCATCACCGGTAATAGTTGCTCCAGACATACCTGGCGTGCCATGCAGCATTTTACCAAGGGGTTTAATCACCACTTCTTCTTGGCCAACTAATGTATCAACGACACAACCAATACGCTGGTTAGCGATATTTAAAATCACTACATGCCCATCAGATTGTTCCCTGTGTGATGCATGCGGCTGCAATAATTGCTTCAGATAAAACAAAGGCAAAGCTTTATCGCGGACAATGACTACTTCTTGACCATCGACAATATTGGTACGAGACAAATCAAGGTGGAAAATCTCATTGACACTCACCAACGGAAAGGCAAACGCTTGATCGCCGAGCATCACCATCAGGGTTGGCATAATCGCCAATGTCAGTGGCACTTTAATCACCACCTGCGAGCCCTGCCCCGGTGTTGAGTACACGCTGACCGAGCCATTGAGCTGCGCGATCTTGGTTTTCACCACGTCCATACCCACACCGCGCCCGGACACATCCGAGACTTCAGTTTTGGTAGAAAAACCAGCAGCAAAAATCAAGTTGTAGCACTCGTGATCAGTTAAGCGATCCGCAGCCTCACGCTCGAGCATGCCTTTCTCAACCGCTTTATCACGCAATACATTGGCATCCATACCCTTACCGTCATCACTGATGACCAGCTGAATATGATCACCTTCTTGCGAGGCCGCTAAAATCACACAACCTTCACGCGCTTTACCTGCGGCCTCACGGTCATCGGGCAGCTCAATACCGTGGTCAACTGAGTTACGCACCAAGTGCACCAACGGGTCGGCCAGCGCCTCGACTAAGTTTTTATCCAAGTCTGTGTCTTCACCTTCCAACTCAAGGCGAATTTGTTTTTTCAGGTTACGCGCCATATCACGGATTAAACGTGGAAAACGGCCAAATACTTTCTTGATTGGCTGCATGCGCGTTTTCATCACCGCCGCTTGCAAGTCTCCAGTGACGACATCGAGGTTACCCACCACCTTGGACATGGTCTCATCGCTGCTACTTAAACCTAAGCGCACTAAACGGTTACGCACCAATACCAACTCACCGACCATGTTCATAATGTCGTCTAAGCGGGCGGTATCCACACGTACTGTGGTTTCAGCTTCTGGCGGCGGCGTACGCACGGGTGCAGCGGGCTTTTTAGCGGCAACAGTAGGTTGTGCGGGTTGTGCTGCAGGTTTAACGGGTGCGGGTGCCGGTGCAGGGGTTTCGGCAGCGGGCTGCTTAGCCGTCACTTTGAACTGACCTTTGCCATGCAACTGATCAAGCAACGACTCAAACTCATCATCGGTAATCTCAGATGAATCATCGCCCACAGTGCTCGCAGCAGCCACAACAGCCGGCGCTTCAGCCGTAGCAACTTCTACATTGAACTTGCCAGAGCCGTGCATTTGATCGAGCAAGGCTTCAAATTCATCATCGGTGATTTGATCAGAATTCGGATCACTGGAGTATTGAGCCGCTGTTTTAGGTTCTGTCGCTGCAACAGGGGCCGTCACTGGAGCAGTACCATGCAATTGATCCAGTAGCGCCTCAAACTCATCATCAGTGATGATTTCATTATCAGCAGCACTGACTGCACTCGGTGCCGCCGTGCTGGCGGCGCCGGGTATGGCTTGTAATAATTGCTCAAACTCAGCATCGGCTTGATCAGCGCTCAGCGCTGGCTCTGGATGGGCTGCGGCTGCGGGCGGCTCAGCGTTAGATTCTTCATCAGCCGAACTGGGTTTGGCTAAACGTGCGAGTTCCGCAATCAATTCATCGGTAGCGGGTGTCAAAGGCAAGCCTTCACGCACTTCTTGGAACATGGCATTTACGCTATCTAGCGCCTGCAAGACCACATCCATTAATTCAGGTGTAACGCGGCGCTCGCCTTTGCGTAAAATATCAAACACGTTTTCGGCCACGTGGCAGCAGGTGACGAGCTCATTAAATTGTAAAAAACCTGCGCCGCCTTTTACCGTATGAAAGCCACGAAAGATCGCATTGAGCAAGTTCATATCATCCGGGCTACCCTCAAGCTCAACGAGCTGCTCGGATAGCACTTCAAGTATTTCGCCTGCCTCAACTAGAAAGTCTTGGAGGATTTCTTCATCTGCATCAAAACCCATCTACGCGCCCTCTAAAACCCTAGACTGGACAGCAGGTCATCTACGTCCACTTGATCGGTCACTACATCATCTTGTGTATCGGCATGAATTTGCGGACCTTCACCGGCACTGGCATTTTTTTCTTTACTGCTTTTTTTACGTAGATCGTCTTCTGAATGCTCAATACCCACCGCGCGATCCACTTGCCCGGCCATTACCACTAATTTAAGTAAATTGGCTTCAATATCTGTGATTAAAGTCATCACGCGCTTAATCACTTGACCGGTTAAATCCTGGAAACCTTGCGCCATCATAATCTCATTGAGATTGGCTGAGAGCTGATCACTGTCATGCAAGCTGCGCACTAAAAAATCTTCAATGCGTTTAGCCAACACACGAAACTCGTCCGCTTTCATTTCACGGCGCATAAAGCGCTGCCAGTCTGCGGTTAAACTCTGTGCTTCATAACTGATATAAGTGACCAGCGGTGCACTTTTTTCAACTAAATCCAGTGCACTATTGGCCGCTTCGTCGGTCATAGTAACAACATACTGCAGGCGCTCAGACGCATCTGTGATCTGCGACATATTTTTAGCGTGAGGACTGCGTGGATCAATATCAAATTCAGTTATTGCTGTATGCAGTTCACGCGTGAGACGCCCCACTTCAAGATACAGTGTGCGCTCACGCTCTTGGCTGATTTGTGCAATAACGCGCGCTGTTTCTTGCAAATCACCTTGTTCAAGGCTGTGCTGCAACTGTGGAGCGTATTGCGCAACAAGTGCGGCAAAATCCGCCTCACTGCTTGTCTTATGTTCCATAGGTTACCCACCGCTTTGCTCAGCCGTTAACACGCTCAAAGATCTTTTCAATTTTATCTTTCAGTGCTTGCGCGGTGAATGGTTTAACAACATAGCCGTTAACACCCGCTTGAGCGGCAGCAATGATCTGATCACGCTTAGCTTCAGCCGTTACCATCAGTACAGGTAAGTGTTTGAGTTTATCGTCTGCACGCACTTCGCGCAGCAAATCCAAACCACTCATAATGGGCATATTCCAGTCTGTGACTAGAAAATCAAAACCACCACTTTTCAACATCGGCAAAGCTGTTGCGCCATCATCTGCCTCAGCTGTATTAGTGAAGCCAAGGTCTCGCAAGAGGTTCTTGATGATCCGACGCATTGTTGAGAAGTCATCAACAATTAGGATTTTCATATTTTTATCCAAGCTAACCTCCAAGCCATTTTAGTTGAGCCTTTGCTTTGTAAAGACTGCATGCTTATATCATTAAACCTATACAGCGCTGTGTTTATTCTTGCCAATCAGCCAAACGTGCTCTTAAGCGCGCAGCACATTGGCTGTGCAACTGGCTCACACGCGACTCACTCACACCGATCACAGCACCAATTTCTTTTAAATTCAGTTCTTCTTCATAATACAAAGACAACACCAAGCGCTCACGCTCTGGCAAACCGGCAATGGCATCAGCAAGCGCTTGTTTAAAATGCATCTTTTCAATATCGCGACGCGGCTCTTGCTGCGTGCTGTGCAAATCAAACTGATCACCATCATCGAGCAAGTCATCAAAACTAAACAGGCGACTGCCTTGGGTATCGCTCAAAATAGAATAATACTCATCCAAGCCCATGTTGAGTTCGGCTGCCACTTCTAAATCTTGAGCGTCGCGCCCCGTACGCGCCTCAATCGCCCGCACGGCATTACTGACCATACGCGTATTGCGATGCACTGAACGCGGCGTCCAATCACCTTTGCGTAAATCATCGAGCATAGCGCCACGAATTCGAATACCGACAAAGGTTTCAAAACTTGCACCCTTGCTGGCATCAAACTTTTTTGACGCCTCAAGCAAACCAATCATGCCCGCTTGAATCAAATCTTCAACTTGTACACTGGCTGGTAAACGCGCCAACATATGATAGGCAATGCGTTTCACCAATGGTGCATGCTGCTCAATCAATGCTGACTGAGCATCAGTGCCTTGCGCCTTGCTGTACATCTGCAGACCTTTAGATATTGTCATGCATTTTATTCCGTTCCAGTGTGGTTAACTAACCGCTCCACAAAAAACTCCAGATGCCCACGTGGTGTTCGCGGCAATGGCCAGCTGTTAATTTTCTGCGCCATACCTTTAAATGCTAACGAACACCGCGCCCGAGGATACGCATCATACACTGCGCGCTGCTTCTGTACCGCTTTTCGTACCATTTCATCATAAGGTACTGCGCCTAAATATTGCAGCGTTACATCATCTAAAAAGCGTTCAGTCACCCGAACCAGCTTATTAAACAGATTACGCCCTTCTTGCGGGCTGTGCGCCATGTTGGCCAATACCCGAAAACGCGTCATACCGTGGTTGCGATTGAGCAGCTTGAGCAACGCATAAGCATCAGTAATCGAGGTGGGCTCATCACACACCACCATAATCACTTCTTGCGCAGCCTGAACAAAACTGGTGACTGAATCACCAATGCCCGCGGCCGTGTCAATGATCAACACATCAATGTTATCACCCAGCTCACTAAAGGCTTGAATTAAGCCAGCATGCTGAATAGGTGTCATCTCCACCATGCTTTGCGTACCTGAAGACGCGGGTACAATTTTAATGCCACCCGGCCCCGCCAATAAAACGTCACGCAAATCACACTTGCCGTCCATCACATCAGCCAAGGTGTGCGTTGGGTTTAAACCCAGCAATACGTCAACGTTGGCCAGTCCAAAGTCCGCATCCAGCAAAACCACTTTGCGACCCATATCCGCTAACGCCAGCGCCAGGTTCACTGAGACGTTTGTTTTACCCACACCACCTTTACCGCCCGTTACGGCAATTACTTGTACAGGCTGTTTATGTTGACTTGTCATGTTATGAATACCTTATCACTGTACTTTAGCCCACGTACTGCGCGGCTGATGGGGATCTTACACACATTTGTGCCATTGTTTCTTCAGTGGGCTCTTGTGAGCTCTGCAGACGCACAGCGCGACTGACCAACTGATGGTTACGTGGCACTTGAATATCATCCGGAATCTTCGGCCCGTCAGTGGTGTAGGCCACTGGCATACCACAGCTAATCGCCATGCTCAGCGCTTCACCCATGTTCACCGCCTCATCCAGCTTAGTAATGATGCAGCCGGCTAAACCACAACGCTTGTAAGCATGCCAAGCGGCTTTCAGCACCTGTCCCTGACTGGTTGCAGCCATGACTAAATAGTTTTTCGCTTTAATACCCAGCGCCGCTAAGTTATCCAACTGTAAACCCAATGCTGGATCGCTGGCGGGTAAGCCTGCAGTATCAATTAACACCACACGCTTGTGTGCGAGCGGCTTTAAAGTCTCAGCTAAAGTCTGACCTTCACCCACATGGCTCACAGGGATATTTAAAATACGGCCTAAAGTCTTTAACTGCTCTTGAGCACCAATGCGGTAGCTGTCCATACTCACCAGCGCGATATTATTCACACCGTGCTCCAGTACATAACGCGCTGCCAGCTTGGCTAACGTTGTCGTTTTACCCATACCGGCTGGGCCCACTAAAGCAATCACACCGCCTTCAGCAACAGGTTCTTCATTAGGCGTACGAATAGAGTGAGTCAAGAACGCCAAAGCCATACGCCATGCTTTATGCTGATCTTTCTCATGCGCCACACGCTCTAAAATGGGGCGTACGATATCAGCACTCATACCCATCATCTGAAAACGCTTCCACAATGCTGCATGCACGGGCTGCTGATTGCGCATGTTGTTCCATGCCATGTTACCCAACTGCATTTCTAATAATTCACGCAAGCTGTTGAGCTCAGAACGCATCGCTGCAAACTCAGCTTGGCTGGCACTGTTGTGCGCGGCTGGCTGCGCATAGCTCGCTGCAGGCTCAGGACTGACATGCTGCATCACCTGCTCAAATAACTGACGTTCTTTACCAGCAACACCGCCTTCTTGACGCGCTTGTAAGCTGGCATGGGCTTGCATGATTTGCGCTTGAGTCTTACGCAGCTCGGCTTCTAACGCAGGGTTGGCACGAGCAACGCTGGGCTGCGGCTGATAATCAAGGGCTGCAGTAAGCTCAACACCACCGGCAACACGGCGTGTAGAAATAATTGCCGCATCGGCACCTAATTCTTCACGGACGCGGTTCATTGCTTGGCGCATATCTGCTGCGAAATATCGTTTGACTTGCATAAGTCAGCCCTCGATCAATTTTGTCCTACCGTTGCCACGATAGTGACTTGCTTGTTATCTGGGATCTCTTGGTAAGCCAGCACATACATATTGGGTACGGCTAACCGAGCAAAGCGCGACATCATGGCTCGAATCTGTCCGGCTACCAGCAGTACCACTGGCTTGCCTAGCATTTCCTGACGCTGCGCCGCCTCTATAAGAGACCGCTGTAGTTTCTCGGCCATCCCAGGTTCAAGCAATACTCCCTCACTTGAACCTTGTCCGGCCTTCTGCATACTACTAAGCAATATCTGTTCCAACCTTGGCTCTAAGGTGATCACAGGCAGCTCAGGCTCAAGCCCGACAATGCTTTGCACGATTGCCCGCGATAAAGCAACCCGCACCGCTGCGACGATAGCGTCAGGATCTTGACTCCGCGTTACCGTCTCCGCGATGGCTTCGGCAATACTGCGAATATCACGCACCGGCACCTGTTCTTGCAGCAAGCCCTGCAAAATACGCAGCAAACTCGATAGGGAAATCATGCCCGGCACCAGCTCTTCTGCCAGTTTGGGCGAGCTTTTCGCCAACACTTGCATCAATTGCTGCACTTCTTCGTGCCCTAACAGCTCATGCGCATGTTTATTGAGAATCTGATTAAGATGCGTCGCTACAACGGTACTGGTATCGACCACGGTATAGCCCAGCGACTGCGCTTGATCACGCTGCGTTGGCTCAACCCAAACCGCTTCTAAGCCAAACGCGGGATCATGTGTCGCAATACCATTGAGGGTGCCAAAAACTTGACCCGGATTAATCGCCAATTCACGCTCGGGATACACTTCAGCTTCAGCCACAGTGACGCCCATTAACGTTAGACGATAGACATTGGGTAATAAATCCAAGTTGTCGCGAATATGCACTGAAGGCATCAAGAAGCCTAAGTCTTGCGACAGTTTTTTACGCACACCTTTAATGCGCGCCAGCAACTGCCCACCTTGATTGCGATCCACTAAAGGAATCAGGCGGTAACCCACTTCCAGGCCGACCATATCCACAGGCGTCACATCATCCCAACCCAGCTCGCGATTCTCAGCGGTAACAGGCGCTGGCAACTGATCAAGATCCTGCTGCTCTTTTTCTACAACAGCGAGTTCTTTTTTGTTTTCACGCTGCCAAATTAAATATGCACCACCAGCAGCCAACAAACCCAAACCAATAAAAGACACGTGCGGCATGCCCGGCACCGCACCCATCGCAATCAAAATAACCGCAGACACCGCCAAGGCTTTAGGCGAAGTAAACATCTGCCGACTGATCTGCTCACCCATATCTTCAGAGGTCGTCACCCGCGTCACCATGATAGCCGCTGCAGTTGACAGCAACAGGGACGGCACTTGTGCAACCAGACCATCACCAATGGTCAGCAGCGCATAGACCTTACCCGCCTCTAAAAAGCCCATCGAGTGCTGCGCCATACCAATAGCGATACCACCCAATAAGTTAATAAATAAAATTAACAAACCAGCGACCGCATCCCCGCGCACAAACTTACTGGCACCGTCCATGGAACCGTAGAAGTCTGCCTCTTGCGACACGTCACTGCGGCGGATTTTAGCTTGCTCTTGGTCAATTAAACCGGCGTTTAAGTCAGCATCAATCGCCATTTGCTTACCCGGCATGGCATCCAAGGTGAAGCGCGCACTCACCTCAGAAATACGCCCCGCACCTTTGGTCACCACCACAAAGTTAATGATCATCAAGATGGCAAAGACCACGGCACCGACCACGTAGTTACCGCCGATCACCACCTCACCAAAGGCTTGAATCACTTTACCCGCCGCATCACCGCCATCATGCCCATGCAATAAAACCACACGGGTCGAAGCCACGTTCAGGGCTAAGCGTAATAAGGTGGCGGTCAGTAGAATGGTCGGAAACGCAGCGAAGTCCAACGGGCGCATGGCATACACACCTACCAGCAGCACAACAATGGACAGAGCGATATTAAAGGTGAAGAACACATCCAATAAAAATGGCGGGATCGGCAGCGTCATCATTGCCAAGATGACCAGTAACAGCAACGGCACACCAAGGTTGCCCTGCTTGAGCAAGGCGACACCGGTGCGCATATTACTTTTTAGCTGCGTGTTATTCACAAAACGTTCTCTTTTAAAATTTAAGTACCAATGCACTTAATATTGACGCCAAGGCGATGACTTTGACGATCGATGCAAGAATCAGTCCACTTAACGCTAAAAAACCAAGCATCTAGAACTGCAAAGGCCGCCTCTTGGGCAGCCTTTGCAAATTGTACAGCTGATTTAAAGCGTGTGTTAGCCGCCGACAAAACTCAGCAACACACCCGCCGCCACTGCCGAGCCAATCACGCCAGCCACGTTAGGCCCCATCGCGTGCATCAGCAGGAAGTTTTGCGGATTGGATTCAAGCCCAACCTTGTTGGAGACGCGCGCAGCCATTGGCACCGCCGACACACCCGCCGAACCAATCAGAGGATTGATTTTATGGGTACTGAACTTATTCATCACCTTGGCCATGATAATACCCATCGCCGTACCAGCACTAAAGGCAATCATCCCTAGTGCTAAGATACCTAAGGTTTTGATTTGTAAGAACGAGTCAGCTGACAACTTAGAACCCACCGTCAAACCCAAACCTATAGTAACGATATTAATCAGCGCATTACGTGAAGTATCAGCCAAACGCTCAACCACACCACTTTCGCGCATCAGGTTACCAAAGGCGAACATCCCTACTAGAGGCGCCGCATCGGGCAACAGCATGCCGATTAACAAACACAGCACTAACGGGAAGACGATTTTTTCAGCCTGACCCACATGGCGCAACTGTGTCATCACAATTGAACGCTCTGCCGGTGTGGTCAGCGCGCGCATAATCGGCGGCTGAATCAAAGGTACCAACGCCATGTATGAGTAGGCCGCTACCGCAATCGGACCCAATAAATCAGGTGCCAAGCGCGAGGTCACATAAATAGAGGTGGGCCCATCAGCGCCACCGATAATGGCAATGGAGGCCGCTTCTTGCAGCGTGAACTCAAGGCCAGGAATACCCAGCATACCAATGGCTAAGGCACCCAATAAGGTACCGAAAATACCGAACTGCGCAGCGGCACCCAATAGTAGCGTTTTAGGGTTAGCGAGCATCGGACCAAAATCGGTCATAGCCCCCACACCCATAAAAATCAGTAGCGGGAAGACACTGGTAGGCAAACCGACATCATAGAGCAGCGCCAGTAAACCACCGGTTTCAGCCATACCCGCCGCAGGAATATTCGCCAGCACCCCACCAAAACCAATCGGAATCAGCAGTAACGGCTCAAAACCTTTGCGAATGGCTAAGAACACCAACCCCATACATACGGCAATCATCAGCGCCTGCCCAGCTTCAAGCTGGTAGAGACCCGTGTTGTGCCATAAACCTAAGAGCTTTTCCATCATCAAACCCTCAAGCTATGGTCAGCAAGCTATCGCCCACTGAGACAGCATCACCAACTTTGACGTTGACGCTGCCAATCACACCGCGGCGGAACGCACGAATTTCAGTTTCCATTTTCATGGCTTCTAAAATAATAACAACATCACCTTCTTCAACCGGCTGCCCAGGCTTGATCAATACCTTAAAGATATTACCGGCTAACGGCGCGCCCTGTGGATCACCACCACCCTCAGGCACGGCAACCGGAGCACAAGCAGCGGCTTCACCGATCGGCTTCAAGCCTTCAATGTCACCACCGTCATTGACTTGCACGACAAAGGTTTGGCCGTTGACTTCAACGGTATAGGCTTGCGGCCCCTCACTCTGACCACCGAGCACTTCCTGACCTGTCGGTACCGGCTCAAAGGCATCAGGATTATCACGATGTTCTAAGAACTTAAGCCCAATTTGTGGGAATAAAGCATAGGTCAACACATCATCAATCACGTCATCGGCAAGACGAATATTATTTTCCTTCGCTAAAGCAGTTAACTCACTGGTGAGCTTATCCACTTCGTTTTCCAGCAAATCTGCAGGGCGGCACGTAATAGCTTCAGCACCATCCAGCACTCGCGCTTGTAACTCAGCATTAAAAGGCGCAGGCGCTGCGCCGTACTCACCTTTTAAAACACCGGCGGTTTCTTTGGTAATTGATTTATAACGCTCGCCTGTTAATACGTTAATCACCGCCTGTGTACCGACAATCTGTGAAGTCGGGGTGACCAGCGGAATAAAGCCTAAATCTTCACGTACCCGCGGAATTTCAGCCAATACTTCATCAAACTTATCGGCTGCGCCCTGCTCTTTGAGCTGGCCTTCCATGTTAGTCAACATTCCGCCCGGCACTTGCGCGACGAGAATGCGTGAATCAACGCCTTTGAGCGAGCCTTCAAATTTGGCGTATTTTTTACGCACTTCACGAAAGTACGCTGACACTTCTTCCAGCAACAACAGATCAAGCCCGGTGTCGTGCTCGGTGTTTTGGAACATCGCTACCACAGACTCGGTTGGCGAATGGCCGTACGTCATCGACATGGAGGAAATCGAGGTATCGACGTTATCAATACCCGCCTCTACCGCTTTTAAAATCGCTACAGAGGACAAGCCTGCCGTAGCGTGGCACTGCATATGAATTGGAATTGATAAGCTGGCTTTTAATTTGCTGACCAACTCAAAAGCCACATAGGGCGTCAAAATACCGGCCATATCTTTAATGGCAATCGAATCAGCACCCAGATCTTCAATCTGCTTAGCCAAATCAACCCACATCTGCATATTGTGCACAGGGCTGGTGGTATAGGAGATGGTCCCTTGCGCGTGCTTGCCGTTGGCCTTCACTGCTTTTAAGGCACGATCAAGGTTGCGTGGATCATTCATCGCATCAAAGACGCGGAACACATCAACACCATTGACCGCGGCACGCTCAACAAAGGCATCAACCACATCATCAGCATAGTGACGGTAGCCTAATAAATTCTGACCACGCAGTAACATTTGCTGACGCGTATTAGGCATCGCTTTCTTCAAGGCACGGATACGCTCCCACGGGTCTTCACCTAAATAACGGATACAGGAGTCAAAGGTTGCACCGCCCCAAGATTCAACCGACCAAAAACCAACCTGATCGAGCTTGCCGGCAATCGGCAGCATATCGTCTAAACGAACACGGGTCGCTAAAATAGATTGGTGAGCATCACGTAATACAACGTCAGTAATACCGAGTGGCTTTGTCGCAGTCATCAGGAAAACTCCGTATGGGTACACTCAACCGCGACGGGCGCGGTGTTGTTTAATGGCGATTTGCATAGCTTGCAAAGTATCTGCATCAACGACTTGCAGGGTGTCTGTTTTAGCAGGTACAGCTAAGGCTGTGTATCCTTCTTCAGGCGCTAAACGCTCAATCACAAAAGACATCACACGAATACAAAAAATCAGTAGTACTAAGAATAAAAATACCAGACCCATGCCAAACAACATGAGTTCAACACCTTCAAGCAGGAGTTCTTGAGAAGTCATACCAGCTCCATCATCACTGAATTGCAGTGGCAATATTGTTATTTAAATGTAGACCGCAACTGACTAAAGAGTCAGCAAATAGCAGCTAAAACGTTGAGACACTAACGCGAATCTGACCCTATTAGCAACACTAGAATGCTTTATACGGCTATTTTTCGCCCAATGTAAGCACCCTAACC
>QXGG01091444.1_pt1 | contig 28029 bp, 30 predicted proteins | sample 1982491 | NCBI WGS metagenome assembly QXGG01 (sample SAMN09924614, study PRJNA488089) | Wastewater metagenome, whole genome shotgun sequencing project. | isolation source: South African research farm wastewater | place: South Africa: Irene, Agricultural Research Council, Animal Production... | reverse complement strand
CATCATCGGGCAAATCTAAGCGGCCAACCTCACGTACTTGACGCAAGACCCAGAGTAAATGGCGGCGCAAATCTAAATAGTGCTGATGCACCAAAGCCCCATCATCCCTTAAATAACGGCCCATATTTTTCTGCAAATGTTTGGCATCTTTGACCGCATCCACCAGCTGCAAAGCCACCACCTGACACGTCATCCAAAACTGCTGGTGCTCTTCATCCATCTCAGCATCCAAGCGACTCATAAAGCCCAATAAATCGGAGTAGACGCCCTTGATATGGCGCAAATACAGTTCTTCAGCATCTAGGCATTCGTTATCATTGGGCCGCGAGTTCAGCCGTGCTTCATCCACGCGAACGCTAGATAGCTGCTCCACTGGCTGATACAAAGCATGGCAAATCACTTCTAAACTTAAACGGCCTAAGTGCTGCAACTCTTGCACAACCGCGCGGGATGCAGTGTCCACCGAGGTCAACGCAGCCTCACTTAAATAACGGGCGCGGGTTTCCGGCAAAATGCGCTGTTCCACCGTAGAGCGCTGACCTGTTTGCGTCTCCACAATCAAGACACTGGGCTCGGCTCGGTCCGGTAAAAGTCGGCACAACCAAACTTCTAACTGCGACTGCAACGGCCAAAAGAGCAGCACGCCGATAATATTAAATAAGGTTTGAAACATCGCCAGCTGTAACAGGCTGTTATCGCCCGCGCCCAATCCACTCATAATCCACTGCACCAACCACATCAGGGGTGTCAGCAAGAGAAAAGTGGTTAAACCTGTCACCACATTAAAGAGCACATGCACAGCGGCAAGACGCTGACCACCACGATCCCCCCCCAACCAGCCCATGACCGCGACATTTAAACTGCTACCGACACTGCCACCAATAGCCATGGACATGCCTTGCCATAATTCTAATTGACCGGCTGCTAACGCCGCTAAAATAAGCATTAAAGTGGCGTGGCTGGACATCAGCATGGCGGTTAAGAGAATGCCCATACCAATAAATAGTAACTGTCCTAAATAACTGCGACTGACCTGCTCCAACACCTCAAGGTGATTACCAAACTCCACAAAAGCACTTTTAATTTGGTCAATACCTAGGAAAATAAAAGCAATGCCTAAGATAATTCGACCAATGCCTTTACCCTTGCCCTCGCTAAACCCAGCCAGCACTCCAAACACTAATAAAGGCAGAGCGACAGGGCTTAAGCTAAAGTTTTGCCCTGCTGCTGCCAGCAGCCACATCCCGCCACTGGTACCTAAGTTAATCCCCAGCAAAATCGAGATGCCACCGGCCAGCTGAATCAACCCAGTACTAATAAAAGCAATGGTCAGCAAGGACATCAGGGTGGTCGACTGCAACACCATGGTGCCGCCAACGCCAAAGATAAAGCCTTTAAAGCGAGTCGCAGTACTGTGCTCTAAAAGCCGCTCTAAACGACCGCCAGCTAGCTTTTTCAAGCCCTCTTCTAGACACTGCATGCCAAATAAGAATAATGCTAAACCAGCGCAAAGCTGCAACCAGCCAGGGCTGTACCAGAAACTTACGGATAAGACTGCCAGCGCTAATACAGGTAACAAAAAAGATTTAAGCTTATCCATACACTCACCAAAGCGCAGAGCATTGTTGGAAAATAATTATTGCACGCAAGGGCAAACTCGTAATGTACTTGCGCAACAATACGGCTCGCAAAGACGTAAATAAAGCATTATGTGCAGCACAGTTAGAACACTGTGAGCACTGTTAAACAGATGGCTCTTGCCGGTACTTCAATAAGCAAAAAAGGCCGCTCTCATTGTGAGGCAGCCTTTTAGTTCAAGGTCGCAATCGAATCAGTCGTCGTGATTATTGTAACCATCTTTGGTGCAGCCTAAGCAGCGCACAAATGCCGCTTTACCCGGCTCAACCACCAGTGCTTGGCCGGCGCGGTCAACCCCACCACCTAATGCGGTGAAAGGTAATGTCACAACAAATAATCCCGCACCAATAATAGTTCCGGCAATTAATAATGGGCGAGCAATCACTGCATCAGCAACCATCGCATAAGCCGGGGGTGCATCCACTTGGTATTCTGGGTTACCACTGACATTGCCATTACCGGCAGATACCGGCACGCTCATTAAGCTCATGCACAGCGCTAACATTGCAGCAGTGATTCGAAACATATTCATAACAGCGATCCTTCAGCAGATATTTATTAGATATAAACGACTATATACAGCACCAATGCATTTGTCAGCGTAGGCAACTGCTATCCGTTAACAAAATCAACCTTTAATGCCTATTTTGTTAACTCTGGCACTTACTGCAATACACACTGGCTCTTTGCCCCAACTTTACTTCGCTAAGTTCGCGGCCACAAGATAAGCACGGCTGCCCACCGCGACCATAAACAAAGAGTTTTTGCTGAAAGTAACCGGGTTTACCGTCGCCACCCACAAAATCACGCAAAGTGGTGCCGCCCTGCTCAATAGCCACAGCTAAAATACGCTTAATTTCTGTGGTTAACTTGGCATAGCGTGCTTTAGAAACACTGCCTGCTGCGCGGCGCGGATCAATCCCCGCAGCAAATAACGCTTCGCTGGCATAAATATTACCCACCCCCACCACCACCGCGTTATCCATAATAAACGGCTTAATTGGCATACTGCGACCGCGGGAGCGTTCGTACAAATGATTGGCGGAGAAGTCATCCAACAAGGGTTCTGGTCCAAGTTTTTGTAGCAACTTATGCTGCAACGGTGGCTCAGTGCTCCAGAGCATGGCACCAAAGCGACGGGGATCGGTGTAGCGCAAAATCAACCCCGACTCCAGTTCAATATCCACATGGTCGTGTTTTTCTACCGGGGTACCTTGCTCAACCATGCGCAAACTGCCGGACATGCCCAAGTGGCTGATCAAAGTGCCCACCTCAGCAGCAATCAGCAAGTACTTAGCGCGGCGCTCAACACTGACAATCTGCTGCCCAGATAAACGCACATCCAAGTCTTCGGGAATCGGCCAACGTAAGCGCGCATTGCGCACCACCACCCGTTGCACACGCTGACCAATTAGGTGTGGGGCAATACCGCGGCGGGTGGTTTCAACTTCAGGAAGCTCTGGCACAGCTAGTTCCGCTTCAGCACAGAGGTGTTCACCGCAGTATGCCCTGGCAACTCCATCACTAATTCGTCACCCTCTTGCAGTGGACCGACTCCAGCAGGGGTTCCGGTTAACACCACATCGCCGGGCTGCAACGCAAACTGGCCAGCCATATGCTGAATCAGTGGGATAATTGGATAGAGCATTTCTGCGCTGTTGCTGTCTTGGCGCACTTCACCATTAATAGTTAAGCGCACAGCAATATCAGCCGCATCGCTTACGGCAAAGCCTGAAACAAAAGGCGCTAACACACAAGCGCCATCAAATGACTTCGCCACTTCCCAAGGCCAGCCTTTTTCTTTTAACCCTTCTTGCACATCGCGCAAAGTTAAGTCCAATGCTGGGGCGTACCCTGAAATTGCATCTAGGACTTCTTCTTCATTGGGCTGACGAGATAACGGTTTACCAATCAACACCGCAATTTCAATTTCATAATGCACCGCACCGCGGCCTTGAGGGATATTAAAACCACCCTCGGCTGAGACCACACAACTGCCAGGTTTAATAAACAACAAGGGCTCAGTTGGAATAGGATTATTCAATTCTTTGGCGTGGGCCGCATAGTTGCGCCCAACACAGACCACCTTACCAATCGGAAAATGAATGCGCGTACCGTCAATGTATTGATGTTGATAGCTCATAAGAAACCCTTAAAAATCTACAAGCGACCGACCGCCCGAGAGCGCTCGGCCATGGATTAAACTGGAAATATCTTGCCTGGATTCATGATGCCATTGGGATCAAAAACAGCTTTAACTGCCTGCATATAAGCAACTTCTTCCGCAGAACGACTGTAATGCAAATAGTCACGCTTAGTCATACCCACACCATGCTCGGCGGAAATGGAGCCATTGTACTGCTGTACTGTTTCAAATACCCATTGGTTAACAGTCGCACACTGGGCAAAAAACTCGTCTTTGCTGAGGTTATCGGGCTTTAGAATATTCAGGTGCAAGTTACCGTCACCAATATGACCAAACCACACCACTTCAAAATCAGGGTAGTTTTTCGCCACAATCTCATCAATATCCCGCAAGAAAGCCGGTACTTGGCCAACAGTTACGGAAATATCGTTTTTGTACGGCGTCCAGTGCGCGATGGTTTCGGAAATATATTCACGCAATTTCCACAGGTTTTCTAACTGCTGCTCGCTTTGGCTCATGACCCCATCGAGCACCCAGCCTTGTTCGACACAATGCTCAAAAGTATTTAAAGCTTGCTCAGCGACTTCATCATTCACTGCTTCAAATTCAATTAAGGCATAAAACGGGCAGTCGGTCTCAAACGGTGCTGGCACATCACCACGGGCGAGCACTTTAGCTAACGCTTTATCGGAGAAAAACTCAAAGGCCGTGAGGTCTAAGCTGTTTTGAAACGCATGCAGTACGGGCATGATGGAATCAAAATCTGGCGCACCCAGCACTAAAGCCGTGAGATTTTTCGGTGCACGATCCAGACGCATGGTGGCTTCCACGACGAAACCTAAAGTGCCTTCAGCGCCGATAAACAGTTGGCGCAGATCATAGCCGGTGGCGTTTTTGATTAAATCTTTATTCAGTTCCAGCACATCACCTTTACCGGTAACCACTTTCATACCAGCCACCCAGTTACGGGTCATGCCATAGCGAATCACTTTAATACCGCCGGCATTGGTACCGATATTGCCGCCAATTTGGCTCGAACCTGCCGAGGCAAAGTCCACCGGGTAGTACAAACCTTTATCCTGCGCGAACTCTTGCAACTGCTGTGTGGCTACGCCGGGCTGACAGACCACAGTGCGATCCATCTCGTTGAAAGCAAGGATTTGATTCATATTATCAAAGGACACCACCACTTCACCGTTGGCTGCCACTGCGCCGGCTGATAAGCCAGTACGCCCACCCGATGGCACTAACGCAACCTTATGCTGGTTAGCCCAGCGCACGATAGCCTGTACTTGCTCAGGGCTTTTCGGGAAGACAATGGCCAGCGGTGCTGGGGCAAAATGCTTGGTCCAGTCCTTACCGTAAGCGTCTAATGAATCCGCATCAGTCAGTACTTTTCCTGCATCAACTAGGGTTTTTAACTCTTCAATAAGGGCAAGATTGGTCATTTTGGAAACTCTCAAACTGTTCATGGTCGGCCTGAAGACTCTTCACGTCATAAGGCTGGCTATTTTTTCTGCTGCTTATGGTAGCATGGGCGTCCCGCTAGTCGCGCCTCACGCCGATTCCCGGGCCGGCTTTATTTTTGCCGTTCCGGTCAGTTCTCACTGTCCGTCAACTTGCATTCACATTAGGACAACAGGTCTACGCAGATGAGTAAAACATCGCTTGATAAAAGCAAAATTCGTTTTCTTCTTCTTGAAGGTGTTCACCAGAACGCAATAGATACACTTAATGCAGCTGGTTATACAAATATTGAATATATTACCGGTGCATTACCAGAAGCAGAATTAAAAGAAAAAATCGCTGATGCTCACTTTGTTGGCATTCGCTCGCGTACACAACTCACTGAAGATGTTTTTGAGTGTGCGAAAAAACTGATTGCAGTGGGTTGTTTCTGCATCGGTACTAACCAGGTAGACCTCAATGCCGCTCGTGAGCGTGGTATTGCAGTGTTTAACGCGCCCTACTCCAACACCCGCTCGGTAGCCGAGTTAGTGTTAGCTCAAGCCATCATGCTGATGCGTGGTATCCCTGAGCGCAACGCTGCCAGTCACCGTGGTGGTTGGATGAAGAGCGCCACTGACTCATACGAAATCCGCGGCAAAAAGCTCGGCATTATCGGCTATGGCTCAATTGGTATGCAGTTTTCCGTACTGGCAGAAGCCTTGGGTATGGACGTTTTCTACTATGACGTAGTAACCAAGCTGCCTTTAGGTAACGCTACCCAGGTGGCCACGCTCAACGAACTATTAGCCATGGCTGATGTAGTTTCGTTACACGTTCCAGAGTTGCCGTCCACTGAGTGGATGATTGGTGAGAAAGAAATTCGCACCATGAAAAAAGGCAGCATCTTAATGAACGCTGCGCGCGGTACCGTAGTCGTCATTGAAGCCTTGGCGGCAGCCATCAAAGATGGTCACTTATTGGGCGCGGCAATTGACGTATTCCCAACCGAGCCTCGTTCTAACGGTGAAGAATTTGAAAGCCCACTGCGTGGCTTTGATAACGTGATTCTAACCCCGCACATTGGTGGCTCTACCCAGGAAGCACAGGCCAATATTGGTCTAGAAGTGGCTGAAAAACTAGTTAAGTACAGTGACAACGGTACCTCGGTGTCCTCGGTTAACTTCCCTGAAATGTCACTGCCATCACACCCTGGCAAGCACCGTATCCTGCATATTCACCAGAATATCCCAGGTGTTATGGGCGCAATTAACAAGGTGTTCGCGGACAACAAAATCAACGTTTCTGGTCAGTTCTTACGCACTGATGAAAGTGTTGGTTATGTGGTCATCGATATTGATGCTGCCCACTCTGAGCTGGCGTTAAGCAAGCTACAAGAAGTGGAAGGCACTATGCGCTGCCGTATTCTGTACTAAACACAGCATAAGCGCTTAATAAAAAGGGAAGCTCATCTGCTTCCCTTTTTTAATACTTAGAGATTAAGCACGTCGTAAAAACCAACCGGTAATGGATAAGCGCTCCCGCGTCGAAGGCAAAACCTCATGAGGCCAGTTTGCTGACATAAAGACCATTAAAGTACCGGCCTGCGGCAACACATCATGCACGCACTCATTATCTAAATACATGCGCAACTCACCACCATGCTCCGGCAGCCACTGCTCATTTAAATAGGCTATGCAGGTGACAATACGCCGATCATCATCACGAAAACGATCCAAGTGCTTCTTGTAAAACGCCCCAGCTGGATACAAAGCAAAGTGGCTTTCAAAGTCGTCTAAACCTAAAAATAAAGTTTGATTCAACGCCACTCGCAGCTGCTCCATAAGGCCTAAATAACGATCAACCGCCGCATTCTGCCCCTCTTCCAGCCACTGTATTTTATCGCCTCGAATACCGGAGTGGACCACCTTAGCAACACCGCGACCAATACCAGCCAACTCTAACTGCCCCCGTTGCGCGCGTTTATGGCACTCTTGGGCGAGTTGTGTTGTCAGATCTGTAGGCGTAAAAATACTTTGTTGAGACCAGCCATGTGTGGCCAAGTCATCAACAATACGAGCAAACAATGGGGCAATTGCTAATGTATTCATGTGGAACCCTAAGTTAAGAGCTTACCTGGTGCGTTGTCCACGCTACTGGGTGTCGATTAATTCTGCAGACCACACAGCACATGCTGCATAATATGCGCAATTTGCTTGGCCACATATTTATTTTTACGAGCCACCTAGCAGCTGCCCAAGACATGTTTTCTGGGGCATAAACGCGTTTTTAATAATATTTTTATGGAGATTTAAATGCGTTTCTTATTATTGACTTGCCTACTACTGAGCAGCCCAAGCATTTTCGCTGATGCCTACCTTGAGCTGTACCAAAAAACTGGCTGGCCACAGCAGCACGCGCACTTCTCTAGCGCCTTGCAACAGGCTCAACTGCGCTACCAAGACACATTACCTGAGGCAATCTATCAAACCTTACTGAGCAACAGCAATCAGCGCTTCGCCAGTGATGCCATGCAGGAGCGCGCGCAACATGCCTTGCGCCAACACCTTGCTAACCCAAGTCCTGCCCTTGCCTTTTTTGACTCTGCCATTGGCCAAAAAGTCAGTGCTGCTGAAGTTGCGGCAACACACCCACAGCAACTGCAGCGTCATGCTAGCGGCTTACCCGTTATGCATGCCGATGCCACGCGCCGCTTGTTGATTCGTCATTTGGCCAATGCCTTACCCGCTAGCCAAGCCGGTGCCGAAGTGACCTTGGCACTGGGCAGTGTTGCGGCTGATAGTTTAAGCCAAATGCTGCCAGGGCTTATGGGTTCTGGACAAGCCAATGCTCTGCTAGATACCCAGCGCCAGCGCTTAATCAAGCAAATCGATGCCGATATAGATAACACCTTGCTCAATGTTTACCAAGACTTATCCGACGCAGAGCTGGAAGAGTTGGTAAATTTTGCTCAGTCCACAGAAGGCCAAGCCTATTACCAAGCGGCCCTTAAAACACTGCGGGCCAGCTTAGCTAGCGGGCAATAGCAACTGCCCTGTGTTAACTCAACTGCTCACTCAGGTAGTTAAAGTAGTCGCTGCGCAAAGCCTGCTGCTCATTGGCTAAATGATGCCGCGCTTGCGGCAGTAGTAATACTCTCGGCTCGCTAAACTTTGCACGCAGTACATTTAAATTGTGCTGCCAATCCACCGTCTGATCTGCTGCGCCCTGTACAATAATGGGGCTACGGGCACTGGGTTGAGCTTGCTCAATATAAGCAATCCACTGCGCTAAAGCACCGACCCAAGCTGTGGGCAGAATCCGCGCCTGCAAAGGGTCATGGCGCACAAACTCAACAAACTGCGCATCATGGGAGTTGTTGCTATAACGCCGGGGTACGCTGGCGCGAAAAGGTCTAACTAACTGATAAAGTAACTGTGATTGTCGCCAAGCCCGTGGCCGCACCAAAGGTGCCAGTAAAATTATTTCACCCAACTGACTCACTGGCTGCTGGGTTAAAACATAATCTAAGGCTATCGCCCCGCCTGTACTTTGCCCAAGCAGATGCCAAGGTTGCGGTAAATGCAGCTGCTGTGCTTTGCTCAGCAAGGCCTGCAATACCAGCTGGTACTCTTGAAAAGAATCAATGCTAGCGCGGGCACCACTGGATAAACCATGCCCCGGTAAATCACAAGACAGTACCGCAAACCCTTGCTGCAAGGCCCAGTCATAAACATGACCATATAAACCCATGTGATCATAATAGCCATGCAGCACTATCAGGGTCGCTACCGCCTGCTCTGGCCGACAGACCTGCACTGCAACACGATAGCCAGCAACCTCAACACTGCCCAAACGGCAATCAAGATCAGGGTAACGCTGGCCGAAGTCAATCTGATAAAACTCTCGCCAGGCTTGTGCCAACTCAGGATCAACACTGTTGATCTGAAGCTCTGGTAACTCATGCGCTAAAGCTTGCCAATCGAACTCAAGCATCAATCAATACCCTTATTAAATCAGTGCTGCGACATTCTGTGACATATAGATTTTGTCCAGCCCATGGCACTCTATACTACCTTGCCCATGTGCTATTTATGAAACGGTTAACTTTGAAAAAAATACTGATTGGCATTGCTCTAGTACTGTGGCTTGGCTCCATGGTGACCGGCTTATGGTGGTATAAAACCCGCTTTATTCGCCCATTCAGTGAAACCACTGCGGTATTTAGCGGCCAGCAACTGCGTTTACCAGCCAGTCTGGCCGGCGCTGGTAAAATTCGCTTTGTGCACTTTTGGGACCCAGCCTGCCCCTGCAATGTCGGCAATCAACAGCACTTAGTGGAAATGCTGGAGCGCTATAACGGTGAAGTGGAGTTTTACCACTTACAAAAGCCGGGCAGCCAAGGGCAACTACCCAAGGCGCTGAGCAGTATGCGTCACTTAAGTACTTTGCCCGGCTCAGAGCACTTGCCAGCCAGCCCTGCGGTAGCGATTTGGGACCGCACTGGACACTTAGCCTACTTTGGCCCCTACAGTGAAGGAGCAGTGTGCAACTCAAGCAATAGCTTTATTGAACCTGTCTTAGATGCCCTGCTCGATAATCGCCCCGTAGCAGCGGCAAATACCCTCGCGGTAGGCTGTTTTTGTGACTGGCAGCCCGTTATAAGTGAATAAGCGCGCACTACAATTATGCTAGGATGCTTACCAATAAACGGTTGTAATCTGGCCGTCCACTCATGCGCATCAGTGGAGCATCATTATGGAGCCGCATCCTTTATATCAAAAAATATTACGAGAACATCACTTATTCGCAGCCCTTAGCGAAAACCAGCTCAGTCAGCTACTGGAAGACAGCCAGCTGTTAAACCTTGAAAAAGGTGGTTATGTTTTTCGCCAAGGCGATGTTTGTAATAGCTTCGGTTTTATTATTTCTGGCAGCATCAAGGTGTACCGGCTGACCCCAGACGGGCAAGAAAAAGTCTTTGATGTGATTGGTGAGCGCAATACTTTTGCTGAAGCCATGGCTTTTATGGGCACTGGCAATTATGTTGCAACCGCACAAGCGGTACTGCCAACCCAGCTACTGATGCTATCTAACGCAACTTATACTCGCTTGCTACGTGACAATACTGAAACCGCCATGGCATTACTGGCAGCACTCTCAGTGCGCATGCATCAGCGCCTCAATGAAATTGAAATCCTGTCTTTAAAAAACGCGACCCATCGGGTGATTCGCTATATTTTATCGCAAGCTTTAAAAGCATGCAGTCGCTGTGATACGCAAAGTTTTGAGCTACCCATGGCTAAGCGCTTGGTAGCTGGACACCTCTCCATTCAGCCAGAAACCTTCTCGCGTATTATTCACCACCTAAGTGACCAAGGCATTATTCGTGTCGAGGGCCGCCTCATCTGTATTCTGGACAGCGCCCGCTTGGAAAATTACGAATAACAGAAATTGGCACGACTAGCCGCTTAAAGCAGCCAACCCCTGAGAGGAAGAAACCTCAAGAGGAAGGGGTTGGCTGTTGCTTTTAGAACACTGGAACTACAGCACCTTTATATTTTTCATTGATAAAAGCTTTGGCTTCATCACTGTGTAAGGCTTTAACCAGTTTTTGTACCGCTTCAGAATCTTGATTATCTTCACGGGTCACTAAGATATTCACATAAGGCGAGTCTGCCCCTTCAATGGCCAACGCATCTTTATTAGGGTTTAAGCCTGCTTCCAGCGCGTAGTTGGTATTAATCAAAGCTAAGTCAACTTGATCTAATACTCGCGGCAATGTTGCGGCTTCTAGCTCACGGACTTTAATTTTCTTCGGGTTGTCAGCAATATCACGCGGTGTTGCAGTGATACCTGCGTCGTCTTTTAGCGTAATAACACCGGCTGTTTGCAGCAATAATAACGCACGACCACCGTTGGTTGCGTCGTTAGGAATGACAACGCTGGCACCCTTGGGTAAATCATCCAGCTGTTTGAGTTTTTTCGAGTACGCTCCGAAAGGCTCAATGTGCACACCAGCCACGCTCACTAAAGTGGTGTTTTTGGTTTTGTTAAACTCATCCAAATACGGCTGGTGCTGGAAAAAGTTAGCATCCAAACGACTTTCTGCAACCTGCACATTAGGCTGTACATAGTCAGTAAAGACCTTAACGTCCAGCTCCACACCTTGCTCTGCTAAGGCAGGCTTAAGGAACTCTAAAATTTCTGCGTGCGGCACCGGTGTTGCAGCCACTGTTAACGGCTCAGCCTGTACAGAAAAAATGCTTAGGGCAGCTAATGCTAATAATGTTTTTTTCATAAAAACTCCAAATCAATTAGTTATATGCCGTAGTACGGCTGTTGTTATTACTTTCTAGAAAACCGTAACACAAGACGATCACCAACACTTTGCAACACCTGCACCAGCAGTAACAGTAAAACCACAGTTACCACCATCACGTCTGTTTGGAAGCGCTGATAACCAAAGCGAATGGCTAAATCGCCCAGCCCTCCTGCGCCAACAACACCAGCCATTGCGGTGTACGACACTAGAGTAATGGCCGTCACTGTGGTTGCTGCAATAATGCCGGGACGCGCCTCTGGCAGTAGAGCATTAAAAATAATCTGCCGGGTACTGGCACCCATCGCCTGAGTCGCTTCAATAATGCCACGGTCCACCTCACGCAGTGAGGTTTCCACCAGACGGGCGAAAAATGGCGTAGTACCCACCACTAATGGCGGTATTGCGCCAGCCACACCTAAAGATGTGCCGGTCATCACCACGGTAATTGGAATCATCACAATTAATAAAATAATAAAAGGCAACGAGCGCAGTACGTTCACGACAAATGACAGCAATGTGTAAAAAACACGGTGCTCAAACATTTGTCGCGGCCCGACTAAAAATAGCAAGATGCCCACGGGTAAGCCAAAGAGCACTGTAAACAACAAGGAGCCGCCGAGCATAAGTAAGGTGTCTACACTTGCTTGCCAGATCTCGTACCAATCAATATTTATCAGTAATTCACTCATGGGCGTAACACCTCCACGTGGACACCTGCAGCACGCAACTGCTGTTCAGCTAGCAGCTCTTTGCCGCCGGTTAACGCCACCGTCAACTGGCCACAAGCTTGATCTTTAATTCGCCCAATGCGCCCAGCTAAAATGCTGTAATCAACCCCAGTATCTCGGGCAACTTGACCTAGCAAAGGCGCATAAGTGGTTTCGCCTAAAAAGGTTAAGCGCACAATACGCCCAGCCACTTGTTGGTACAGCTCGCCCAACTCCAGATCATGCTCGCCTTCTGATTCTTGTACAAAACTTTGCGTAGTTGGATGCTGCGGGTGCAAAAAGACCTCGCTGACTAAACCCTGCTCAACAATCACCCCGGCATCCATCACGCCAACCCGGTCACAGACCCGTCGAATCACATCCATCTCATGGGTGATTAGCACTATGGTTAAGCCCAGTTCGCGATTAATTTCAGCCAGCAGCTGCAGTACTTGTGCAGTGGTTTGTGGGTCAAGCGCGCTGGTAGCCTCATCGCACAGCAATATTTTCGGGTCAGTGGCTAAGGCTCGGGCAATGCCCACTCGCTGCTTTTGTCCTCCAGATAATTGCGCTGGGTACTTAGTAGCATGAGCGCTTAAGCCAACCCGCGCTAACAGCTCAATAACCCTTTGCTTAATCTGTGCTTTAGTTAACTCACCGGCCAGCTTTAGCGGCATCGCCACATTATCGGCTACAGTTTTTGAAGCCAGTAAATTAAAGTGCTGGAAAATCATCCCCACTCGCTGCCGAAAGCGACGCAACCCCTGCGCATCAAGGGCGGTAACATCGACACCGTCCACCACAATGCGTCCACCACTGGGTTCTTCTAGGCGGTTAATGAGGCGCAGCAAGGTACTTTTACCCGCACCAGAATGACCAATCAGGCCAAAAATCTCGCCAGGCTGCACCTGCAGAGTGCTAGGTTGCAGGGCAACTATGCTCTGCCCGTTCACCGCATAGGCTTTATGCACATCGTGGAATTCAATCACGGTTAAAACCTTGTTAGGGCAATGCTAAAGGGACAGTGTGCCCAGCATTGCTTAGCATGAAAAGTTATTTTAAATTCTATGGTTAGATCATTTTACAGCGATTTATTTGGCGTAATCACCAAGCGCGCAGGCTCTTCACTACGAATCACTTCGTGTAAACGCGGCTTAAAATTAGCATCCAGTTTTTTAACCCGTGCTGATAGCAATGCGGCAACCCAATGAAAATCCAGAGTATCAGCCACTTCAATCGTTACCGCTGCACGAAAACGCACAACATCAACGGCAACATCATCCAGCAGGCGGCCTAACTGATGGTCATTGCGGTTTTTTAACATCGGCAAAGACACTACGGAAAAATCAGCGCTGGCATCAATCACCCGTGCTTTAATTTTGCTGCGCTTGGGTGCTGGCACCTCTTCTGGCTCATCTGGCGCTGGCGGCTCGACCTCTGCGCTATCAACTGTCGGCGCTGGTTCAGTCAATGCAGGCTTAACTGGGGCGGTTTTTGGACGGGCTGGGCGTGGGCGGGTGACAGCAGGAGGCACAGGTTCAGGCTCGAGCACAGGCAGTTGCGCAGCGGCAATCGCACTGCTCAGCCCTTCAGTAAGCGCTGGTGCTTGTGGTAGCAAGCGTTTCGCTTGGATAAGCGCAGCACTGGCAGCATCAATATCACCATCCTGCAATGCTTGCTCGCCACTTGCTAGCCAAGCATCAGCCAAGCGCTGCTGTAAATCAGCAATGCGTGGTTCATCTGCATGGTTACGCTGCAACTCAGCCAACTGCTGGGCAGCCTGCTGCAACTGCTGCGCATCTAAATGCGTCACAAAGACTTGCTCAGCAATGGCAAACTCATCAATCACAGGCTGCTGATCAGCATGGTTAACAGTGCTCTGACAAGCACTTAAAGCAAGCAATAAACTACAGACTAATAGGCTGCGCTCAATAAATCGTGACATCTAAAATATCCCTACAACCAATAAAGCAGCAGGCAGTCTACACTGCTCTGCATTGATGCAGAAGATACTGCTCAATACAGTCTAAAGTTAACCACCTTAAAGCGTATTGAGCTGAGGGTCACAATGCTTACTGTTGCTGCGCCGACTGCAGCTTTTCACTGCCGCTCCAAATCCGGTAGCGCAGCTCAATGTCAGCGGGTGTATACACCACAATGGGTAACTTACTGTTGTAGCGCACAGTGTAATTATCCCCTTGTGCCGCCACAAAGGCTTCTTTTTCAGTGCCTTCTGGACATGCCATCATGGTAGCGATAGGGCCTTTAACATCCGTCAGCTCATAATAGGTATACCCCCAACCGCTTAAGTCCTCAGCGGTCAAAGTGGCCATTAAGCTACGAGTGTTGCAGTCTGTTTGCATGACTTTGCCTGGAACCAGCTCGACTTTAAATAAATCCTCGTCCTCTTTTTCCGGCAACCAAATAACGTTGCGCACTTGCCCTGTTTGAGCCGCTGGGTAAGGAGCAACATCGCTTAGCTTAGTAGCGTTGCTGCGCACATCTGTGGCTGCACAGGCAGCTGTAGCGCAGGAAATTGCTGCGATAAACGTCATGGTAAGTGTTTTACTCATCTAACTGGATCCTTAGATCATGTGTTTTCTAAAAATTGAGACCGCAAATCATAGCGGCAGTTCAGCCATAGTTTCTCACTAACGGCGGCGTGGCACGATAAAGCTGATTAAAAAGAGTGCCGCAGCACACACCACTATCGAGGGGCCAGCCGGTGTGTCGTAATACCATGACATCGCTAAACCTGCACACACAGCCAACATACCAATAAAGGTCGCACCTATCGCCATATGCTCAGGACTGCGCGCATGGCGCTGCGCCCCTGCTGCCGGAATAATCAATAAAGAGGTAATTAACAGCACCCCAACAATTTTCATCGCCACGGCAATCACCAGTGCCATAAGCACCATCAGCAGTAGCCGCAGCTTAGCCACTGGTAACCCCTCAACCTCAGCCAACTCTTCATGCACAGTAATGGCTAACAGTGGTCGCCACAGGGCAATCATGCAGATTAAAACCACTGCACTACCGAGCGCAATCCAGAGCAAATCCATGGCGCTAACCGCTAATAAGTCACCAAACAGATAGCCCATTAAGTCGACCCGCACGGAATCCATAAAGCTCAACGTCACCAAACCAAGGGACAGAGTACTGTGCGCTAAGATTCCTAAAATGGTATCTGAGGCTAAAGGCTGGCGATGTTGCAGAGCTACTAATACAAAGGCCAAAAGCAAACAGCCGACAATCACCGCTAACGCTAAATTAATGTCCAGCAATAAACCTAACGCCACGCCAAAGAGGGCAGAGTGGGCCAAGGTGTCGCCAAAATAAGCCATGCGTCGCCAAACCACAAAAGCTCCTAAGGGGCCAGCAACCAAGGCCAACAAAAGCCCAGCGCAAAGTGCGTATAAAAGAAAATCAGGCATGTGTACAGTCCGGCCCATGTTGATGAGTTTTAGGCTTTAACACACAGCCGTGTAAATCATGCTGGTGATCGTGATCATGGTGATACACCGCTAAATCACTGGCCGCACGTGAGCCAAACAGCTCAATAAAGGCAGGATCGCCAGTAACTTGTTCTGGGTGACCGGAACAACACACGTGGCGATTTAAGCAAATCACTCGATCGGTGGCGCCCATCACTAAATGTAAATCATGGGATACCATTAATACGCCACAGCCATAGCGGTCGCGCAGTCGGCCAATTAAGTTATACAGTTCCAGTTGGCCGTTAACATCCACCCCTTGCACCGGCTCATCCAACACCAATAGCTGTGGCTTACGTAACAAAGCACGCGCCAACAAGACCCGCTGTAACTCGCCGCCTGAAATGCGCTGTAAGGGGCTGTTTAAGACTTTTACCGCCCCCACTTCCGTCAATGCAGCAATCACTTGCGCACGGTTCACGCCCGGCACTAAGCGTAAAAAACGCAACACTGATAACGGTAAAGTGGCATGCACTTCCAGTTTTTGTGGCATATAACCAATACGCAGTTGCGGGGTACGCCAAACGCTGCCGGTATCTGGCTTAAGCAGCCCCAGCAACACTCGCACCAGCGAAGTTTTACCCGAGCCATTGGGCCCCACTAAGGTAACAATTTCTCCGGCGGTTAATTCCAAACTCACATCGGCTAAAACACTTTGCTCAGATAAAGCTAAATTCAAATGTTCAGCACGCAATAATAACGATGACTGTTTCATGCGCACTCTCGACACGGGGCACAGGTGCCAAGAATTTCAACCATTTGCGTCTCCACAATAAACCCCATTTGTGCCGCTTCAGCCGATACTGCAGCATCAATGGCAGTGTGTTGAGCCAGCTCGTAAGCGTTATTACACTGTTGGCAAATCATAAAGTAGCCTTCATGGGCCACTTCCGGATGACTGCAGCCAATATAGGCATTAAGTGAAGCCAGTCGATGAATCAGACCATTTTCTAATAAAAAATCTAACCCACGGTACACTGTCGGCGGCGCAGCGCGGCGGCCATCTTCGCGGCTCAACCGATCTAAAATATCATAGGCTCCCAACGGCTTATGACTTTGCCAAACCAGCTCCAGAATACGCTTGCGCAACGGCGTTAAGCGCACTGACCGTTGCGCGCAAAGCTCTTCTGCAGATGCCAACGCCCTGCTGATGCAGTGTTGATGGTGATCTGACTGGCACAGCGGTGATGTTTTAAACATAACAGCAGCATCCTTCTTAAAGAGACGTTATTATATAACTCTTTACTTACGGAGTGTACCGCAGTGTTACGTTTCTTACTGCTCAGCTGTTTATCCTTATTGGCGCTGAGCGCTCAAGCGCAAGTGCAAATTTTAACCAGCATTAAACCTTTGCAGCTCATAGCCGCCGCCATTCAAGATGGCCAAGGTGAACCTCAGGTGTTACTGCCGCCCGGAGCCTCTCCCCACTATTTTGTCCTGCGCCCTTCCGATGCTAAGCGCTTGGATAACGCCGATTTATTTTATTGGATTGGCCCTGATCTGGAAAATTTCTTACCGCGCCTACTTAAGCAACGCAGCCAACCGAGTGTCGCTGCGCAAGATTTACCCGATTTGCATTTGCAGTACTTTGCCGAAGCTCACGCTCATGACCACGACCACGGCCATGCCCTGATTGAACATGATCACGCCCATCAGCCCGGCACTGTGGATGCTCACCTCTGGCTAGATCCACACAATGCTGAGCTTATTGCGCAGCGCATCAGCGCCGATTTAAGCGCGTTGGATCCTGAAAATGCTGCGCACTATGCCGCCAATCTGCAGGCTTTTAGCCAAGCCTTACAGGAAGTGGATGGGCAATTAAAAGTAGAACTGGCGCCACTTAAGAACCAACCTTTCTTCGTCTTCCATGAAGCTTTCAATTACTTTGAGCAGGCCTACGGCTTAGCCCATACTGGGGTTTTTGCTGTATCCAGTGAAGTGCAGCCCGGTGCCAAACATGTGCAGCAAATGCGCACACGCCTACAGCAAGCAGGTGCAGCCTGCGTCTTTAGTGAGCCGCCCTTGCAACCGCGCTTAGCGCAAACCCTAGCTGCAGGCTTACCGGTTAAATTAGCTGAGTTAGATGCTTTAGGTGTAGATATTCCAGTCTCCGCGCAGGGTTATACACAGTTGTTACGCAATTTAGGGGCGCAGTTTTCTGCTTGCTTAAGCACACTGTGAGGCGCAACTTTTGCGACAGATAACAACTGTCACGCAGAGGTATAAAACACCAAAACTAACTCAGACGGTTATACTGCGCAGTACTGCTTAACGTTTACTGATTAAATGAGGTTTTTTGTGGCCCTCCCTGCTCAACGTCGCTGGTATCCAATTGCTTTATTTTTTGCCGCACTGGTATTTTTGCCCATCAGCGTCTTACTGCTGAGCTGGCATTCTGTCGATGCGCAAATCTGGGGGCACTTGTGGGACACACAAATGCTCCGGCTTATTTCCAACACCCTTATCCTGATTGTTGGTGTCGGCATTGGCGTGACTTTACTCGGTGTGAGCTTGGCGTGGCTCACCAGCCTTTGTGAGTTTCCTGGGCGGCGTTGGTTAGACTGGGCATTGATGCTCCCCTTTGCTATTCCTGCTTACGTCTTAGCTTTTGTTTTCGTTGGTTTGCTGGACTATGCCGGACCGGTACAAAGCCTTATGCGTGAGTGGTTTGGCAGCGGCATCCAGTTCCCCAGAGTGCGCTCCACCGGCGGGGTGATCACTGTGTTTATTTTGGTGTTTTACCCTTACGTGTACTTGCTGGCCCGCACGGCGTTTTTAGCTCAAGGTAAAGGCTTTATGGAAGCGGCACGGGTACTAGGCTTAAGCCCTTGGCAAGCTTTCTGGCGAGTGGCTTTACCTGTGGCTCGACCAGCCATTGGCGCTGGTGTTGCTTTAGCCTTAATGGAATCCTTAGCCGATTTTGGCGCTGTGTCGGTATTTAACTTCGACACTTTCACTACAGCAATTTATAAGACTTGGTACGGGTTCTTTAGCTTATCCAGTGCCACGCAATTGGCCAGCTTGCTGCTGTTATTTGTCGCAGTATTGTTATTTGCAGAGCAACGCGCTCGCGGCGCAATTCGCCCAAGCAGTGAGCGTCCACGGGGCAAAGCCCTGTATAACCTACGTGGCTGGAAAGCAGTATTGGCCTCCACTTGGTGCGGTTTGGTTTTTCTTTGCGCCTTTGTCATCCCCGTCCTGCAGTTGCTAGTGTGGTTCTGGCAGCGTGGGCGCTTTGACTTAGATGAACGCTACACTGCGCTCATTACCCACACCCTGTACCTTGGCTTAATGGCTGCGGCTCTAACTGTAGCTGCCGCTTTGCTGCTGGCCTTTGCCAAGCGCATGACACCCACACGGCGCATGCGGGCTTTAGTGGGCTTTGCTAACTTAGGTTACGCCCTACCTGGCTCAGTGCTAGCTGTAGCCATCATGCTGGCTTTCAGTTATTTAGATGAGCACGCGGTTATCCCTTTGTCCACTTGGCTCGGCGGCGCGGGGCGGCCCATATTATTGGGCAGTTTAAGCGCGCTACTGCTGACTTATGTGATTCGTTTTATGGCGGTAGCACACGGTCCAATGGAAGGTGCGCTTGCGCGCATTAAACCGTCCTTGCCAGAAGCCTCACGCAGTTTAGGCATTGGTGGCATGGCTTTATTTCGAAGGGTCTATTTACCCTTATTGCTACCCGGTAGTTTATCCGCAGCATTGTTAGTGTTTGTCGATGTCTTGAAAGAAATGCCAGCAACTTTACTGATGCGTCCGTTTGGCTGGGACACCCTGGCCATTCGTATTTTTGAAATGACCAGTGAAGGGGAATGGGCGCGGGCGTCATTACCGGCACTGACATTAGTCGTCGTCGGCCTGCTGCCAGTAATTTTGTTAATTCGCCGCTCGGCGTATCGCCCTGGGCACTAACTACCGTTATGACAAACACAGGTTATACTGACACTCAGCGGTGCAGAGCTGAAACAACCTCGCTACACTATGCGCCGACTGAATTACCCACAGGTACAAACACTGCGTTTGACCGGTTAGGAGATCCCATGGGATTGCGTACCCCCCTGTATGATATGCACCTGGCCCTCGGTGCAAAAATGGTCGATTTTAATGGCTGGGATATGCCATTACATTACGGCTCGCAAGTGGAAGAGCATCACCACGTGCGCAAAGAGTGCGGTGTGTTTGATATCTCGCACATGAGTATTTTTGATCTACAAGGTGCACAAGCCCAAGCTTTATTGCAGCACCTACTCAGCAACAATGTTGCTTTATTAACGTCTGTCGGTAGTGCACAACATAGCCTGCTCCTAAATGAGCAAGGCGGCGTGATTGATGACGTAATGGTCTTTCGTACCGCAGAAGGCTACCGCTTAGTCAGCAATGCAGTCACCCGTGCTCGCGTCCAAGCTTGGCTGCAGCAACATGCTGCTGACTTTGCTTGCACAGTACACTGGCGCAATGATTTATGCTTATTTTCTATTCAAGGCCCGCTGGCTCGAGAGCGTTTAGCCCCCATTTTAAACTCAACCCGTGCTGCGCTTATGCAAAGTTTGCAGCACCACCAAGCCGCGCAAGAAGGTGATTGGTTTATCTCTTGCACAGGTTATACCGGTGAAGATGGCATCGAAATTATGCTACCTGCCACGCAAGCGACTGACTTTATCAACGAGTTGGTCGGCGCAGGAATTACCCCGATTGGTATTGGCGCACGCGACACCCTGCGTTTAGAAGCTGGCTTCAACCTCTACGGCTTTGATACCAATGAGCAGGTTTCACCTCTTACGGTGAATATGGAGCACCTTATCTGTTGGGAACCACAAACCCGTGATTTTATCGGCCGCCAAGCCTTACAAGCACAGCTGGATCAAGGTGTTACTGAGAAACTGGTGGGCTTAGTTCTTGAGGAACGCGGTGTATTGCGCGCCGGTCAGCCCGTTCGAGTGAATAACGAAATCTCTGGAGTCATTACCAGTGGTAGTTTTTCACCAACACTGGGTAAAGCCATTGCTTTAGCCCGAGTGCCGGTTACTACCGCAGACCGCGGTGAAGTCGAAATTCGGCGCAAATGGTTTCCAGTGCGGGTGGTTAACCCACGCTTTGTACGCAGTGGCAAAATTCTGGTTTGATCTTGTGCAGAAAGGATCAATAGCCTATAAATCAGTTTATAGGTTGCTGGTTTAGCTTTAATTATAATGCTGCTTACTACTGCCACAGTTATTGACTAACAGGCTCAGCCTAAACACTTAAAAATATAAAAACTCGCACTGTACCTGCTAAGGACACAAAAATTATGAGCACTATTGAATCTGACTTACGCTATGCCAGCACCCACGAGTGGGCTCGTTTAGAAACAGATGGCACAGTCACCGTAGGGATTACCGATCACGCCCAAGAAGCTCTCGGCGATGTGGTCTTTATTGAACTACCGGCCTTAGACAGCACCCTCAGCGCCGGTCAGCCGGTGGGTGTGGTTGAATCAGTAAAAGCCGCCTCTGACATTCACGCCCCCATTAGCGGTACCGTGATTGCAGTCAACGAAGGTTTGACCGAGGCACCTGAGGGCGTTAATACTCACCCTTACCAAAGCTGGTTTTACCGCTTACAGCCTAGCAATGTCGAAGAGCTGCAACAATTGCTTGACGCCGAAGGCTACCAAGCCGTTTGCTAAGCCAGCGCGCTAAGACTTAGCCCTGCGTACGCTGCCAAACCTCAAAGGTGTAGCCCGGCTCTTGATTTTGAGCCGGATGGCTTTGCGCATCTGTTTGTTGCCACTGCTGCGCATCCAGTACTGGAAAAAACGTATCGCCTGCAAGTTCTAGATCGATTCGAGTTAGATAGACACGCTGCGCCAGCTCTAGAGCCTGTTGATAAATCTGTCCGCCGCCAATCACCATCACCTCAGCTACGCCCTGCTCTGTGGCCCACTCTTGGCCGCGCTGGATAGCTTGCGCAAGATCAGTAAAAACTTCAGCGCCCTCAAGGGCAATATCGTTTTGGCGACTGATGACAATATTTAAGCGTCCAGGCAAAGGCCGTCCTAAGGACTCCCAGGTTTTGCGCCCCATAATGATTGGTTTGCCCAACGTGCGTTGCTTAAAATAACGTAAATCATCCGGCAGGTGCCATGGCATTTGATTATCTTGGCCAATCACTTGATTACGCGTAGCCGCGACAATCAAACTTACCGGTAATGAATGTTGCATAAAGTTCGCGCCTCAATATATGTAAGATTCTCTCGCTATCTTAAAGGATTTACACTGTATTAGCGTTATGCGGACATTATAATCAGGCACAATAGTGCTATTAACACGATCCAATGGAATGCTTGTGACTGATTCACTCTCACCCTTACAAACCCTCTGGCTGTGTGAAACCGTGCGTTTACGCGAGGCCCAAACAGGCCTATTGGAAGACAGCGAAGCATGTCGTGTTGCCCGCAGCACCCAGGGTTCACTGTCGCAGCGCGTGCAAGCTCGCGGACTATTTCTAGCCAAACGTGACGGCTTACTCACAGCAATGCAACATTGGCTGCAAGGGGCTAAATTCGCCCTGTGGTTGCTGATTTTCAGCGCAGTCATTGCAGGTTTTGCCCTGGCTAAAACGGCGCTTAGTGGTGAGCCACACGCCATTAATATTTTTTGGGCACTGGCTGGGTTAATTGGTTTAAACCTGATGAGCTTGCTGCTGTGGTGCTTCAGTATCATTTTTTCGCAACAGACCAACTCACCCTTGAGTCAGGTATGGCTGTGGCTGAGCAATCTCCTCGCCCGCGACGCGAAGGCGGTACAACTGGCGCCAGCCTTATTAACCTTACTGCAGCGGCAAAAAATACTGCGCTGGGGCTTAGGGCGACTGCTGCATGGCTGGTGGTTAATTACCCTATGCACCGCTCTATTAACCTTAGTGGCACTACTGGCCACCCGCCGCTATGGTTTTGTGTGGGAATCAACCATTGTCGCCAGTGACTCCTTTGTTACGCTGGTCAATAGCCTCGGTACGCCAGCAGCATGGCTGGGCTTTGCTGTACCCGATAGCGAGCTGATTCAACACAGCGGCATGCAAGCATTAGCCGATGAGCAAGCACGGCAGATTTGGGCCAGTTGGCTATTGGGGATGTTGCTGATTTACGGAATTTTACCGCGCATGCTTTGCAGTCTATTCTGCGAATGGCGTTGGCGCCGGGGTTTACGCTGTTTACAGCTCGATGCTAACGATCCTGTGTGGCAACCTGTACATGAACGTGTCCAACCTAGCAGTGAACGCTTAGGCATTGTTGATGCAGCACCAGAGCAGCTGCACAGTACCAGTGCAGGCTCACGCTCGACAGGGCAAGCGGCGGTACTTGTCGCCATTGAACTGGATGACAGCATCAGCTGGCCCCCTGAGTTACCCGCACAGGTACTCAATGCTGGGGTGATTGATAGCCGTGAACAGCGGCGGCAGATCCTTGAGCAATTTAGCGCCAGCCCACCGGCCCGCTTATTGATTGCCTGCAACCCCCAACGCTCAGCCGATCGCGGCACCCTGCACCTGATTGCCGAGCTGTCACGCAATGCTGCGCACACCAAAGTTTGGCTTCTGCCCACCGAGGCCGCTGACGAACGCCTCACAAACTGGCAAGAACAACTGGACACCTTACAGCTGTCCCATAGCCGTTCGGCGCCCTGGACATGGTTGGAGCAAGGTGATGAGTAAACCATCTGCACCATTAAAGCTGGCCGTAGTCGGCCATACCAATGTGGGTAAAACCTCATTGCTGCGCACCCTAACCCGTGATGTCGGCTTTGGCGCGATTTCCCATCGCCCCAGCACTACCCAGCATGTTGAAGGCGCACGTTTATCTGTGGATGGCGAAGCGCTGATTGAGCTGTATGACACCCCAGGTTTTGAAGATGCGATTGCCCTCTACGACTACCTTGAGCAGCTACCAAACAGTGGCGAGCGCTTAGATGGCCCTGAACAAATCCAACGCTTTTTACAGACTAGCGAAGCACGCCAACGCTTTGAGCAAGAAGCCAAAATCTTGCGCCAATTACTGCAATCCGACGCGGGCTTTTATGTGATTGATGCCCGTGAGCCAGTTCTAGCTAAATATCGCGATGAACTGGCGATTTTAGCCATGTGCGGCAAACCTTTATTACCTGTTTTAAACTTTGTTAACACCACTGAACAACGCGAACCGGCTTGGCGCGAGATGCTTGCCCGCCTCGGACTGCACGCCATAGTACGCTTCGATAGCGTAGCCCCACCAGAAGATGGCGAGCAACGCCTGTATGAAAATTTAGGCCTAGTGCTGGACAGTCAGCGGCCACTGTTACAACGCCTAATTGAACATAACCAAGCGCAAGTGGCGCTACGTCGCAAAGCCGGCTACCGCTTAATTGCCGAGCTACTCATTGATGTCAGCGCCTGCCGCCGCAGTGTGCATCCTGAACAGCTGGAAGCTGCCGTGCAGAGCTTGCACAGTGATGTGCGCCAGCGTGAACAAAGCTGTGTCGAGGCATTATTAAAACTCTACGCCTTCCGTAAAGACGATGCCCAAGCCAACGCTCTTCCCTTAGCAGAGGGGCGCTGGGGCGATGATTTATTTAATCCCGCCACTATGAAACAGTTTGGCGTAAAAGTGGGCGGTGGCATGGCCGCTGGTGCCGCCACTGGGGCGGGTATTGATCTTATTACCGGTGGCTTAAGCCTAGGCATGGCCACAGTGGTTGGTGCCGCTGTAGGCGGTTTAACCCAAACTTTTCGCAACTATGGCGAGCGTTTAAAAGGCAAATGGCGGGGCGAACGTGAGCTTACGGTGAATGACAGCACCTTGCGTTTATTGGCGATTCGCCAGCAGCGCTTACTGACTGCCTTAGAGTTGCGTGGCCATGCTGCGCAAGAACGCATTCAAATGAGCACTCCGCTGGAGCAGCAATGGCGCGAAGGCGATTTAGCTGAGCCGCTAAAAATCGCTCGCGCCTACCCCAACTGGTCCAGCCTTAATGATAAAAAGCCACAGCACGATGCTGAGCGTAACAACGCTATCGAAAGCTTAGCAGCCAGCCTAGCAAAACAGCATGCAACTATTGAACAGGCTTAATTGCTAGACCAAAACTGTTAAGTCAAAGCGCTAATTAAGCCTGTTCCAACACAGCATGCTATTACTCAGGCTCGCCCATCTGGGTCTGCAAATAATTTTGTAGGCCGACTTTCTCAATCAAGCCAAGCTCAGTTTCCAGCTGGTCGATATGCTCTTCTTCGTCTTCCAAAATTATTTTTAACAGATCACGGCTGACATAGTCTTGCACCGCCTCACAATGAGCAATAGCGGCCACTAAGTCTGTTCGGGCACGGTGCTCTAAGGCTAAGTCGCTTGCGAGCATTTCTTGGGTATTTTCACCGATATGTAACTTGCCTAGATCTTGCAAGTTTGGCAGCCCTTCAAGGAATAAAATACGCTCAATTAAAGTATCTGCATGGCGCATTTCTTCAATTGATTCATCATACTCCCATTTAGCGAGGGCTTTTAAACCCCAGTCCTTATACATGCGCGCATGTAAAAAGTACTGGTTAATAGCCACCAACTCATTACCGAGAATACGGTTGAGATGCTCAATTACTTTAGTATCGCCTTTCATGTGCGCCGTCCTCATCTGTGCGAATGGTGACAACAGCATAGCAGACTCAGCAAAAGCGCTATAGCGGGTTGCGTGAAAAATCAGGGAACGATCAGCGCCCGCTGTTAAATGGCGTAAGCTAAGTTTTCAGCCGAAGCCACTAAGGTATCTTTAATGGCTTTTTGCGTGATTGTTTTAGCTGAGCATGCACACTTACCGCACTGGGTACCACAGCCGGTCTCCTCACGAACCTCACGCCAGCTACGCGCACCATCTGCGACCAGCGCGCGTATTTTATGATCGGTGACACCTTTGCATAAACAAATATACATAGACAGATCCAAGCTAAGTAACAGTTGCCGTAATGATAATAACTCGCATTACTATTTACAAGCAGTAATTGTTAACGCTAACTGTCTAAGAACAATCCACACCCGCAACAGGCAGCACTGCTCATGCGTGCATGCAGGCATAACAACCTTAAACCTGCACGCAGCACTAGATCAAGACTGCTGCAACTGCTGCGCTGCAGCTAAAAGCATGCGCTCGGTGCTGGCCCAGCCTAAGCAACCATCAGTAATAGAAACGCCGTATTGTAAGTTATCGCAAAGAGCTTGCTGACCATCCATCAAGTTACTTTCCAGCATCACCGCTCGCAAACTGCGCTCACCCGCTGCACGCTGGGCTAAAACTGACTGTAAAATCTGCGGTTGCAGCTGTGGATCCTTACCACTATTGGCATGGCTGCAATCCACCATCAACGAGGCATCTAAACCGGCTTTACGCATGGCAGTGCAAGCTTGAGCAATGCTGTGTGCGTCATAATTAGGCCCCTGATGCCCACCACGCAAAACTAAATGTGTATCAGGATTACCGCTGGTTTCCACTAAAGCTGCGCGGCCTTGGGCATCTAAACCAAAGTGCTGATGGGCATGGGCGGCAGAACGCATGGCATCCAAAGCGATACCAACACTGCCGTCAGTACCGTTTTTAAAACCAACAGGCAGTTGTAAACCGCTGACCATTTCTCGGTGAATTTGCGACTCACTGGTGCGTGCACCAATGGCAGCCCAGCTTAAGACATCATCAAAATAGCTGGCGGCAAGAGGCTGTAATAACTCGGTAGTCACTGGCAAATTTAGCTCCAGCATACGCAGCATCAATTGCCGTGACAGTTGCAAGCCCTGTGCCATATCGGCACTGCCGTCTAAATGCGGGTCATATAGCAAACCTTTCCAGCCCACGGTGGTGCGCGGTTTTTCAATGTAGATGCGCATTGCTAACAGCATGTGCTCTGACACCTGCTCGGATAGCGTGGCTAAGCGCTCAGCATACTCAATGGCTTCAGTAATGTTATGAATTGAACATGGGCCAATAACGACCAGCAAACGGGGGTCTTCACCGTTGATAATGGCGCGCACTTGCTCACGCTGCTGCTGGACACGCTGCGCAAGTTGCGCACTTAATGGTAACTGTTGACGTAATTCTTGCGGGCTGGCCAGTACTTGGGTTTTGCGCCCAGACTGCGGCAGCGTGGTGACATTGGCTGCATCCAGTGCAACGCCGTTGTGATCAAATGCTATAGCGGTATTTAAAGAGTTCATATTTATCCTAACCTGTGCGGCTGTGCCGCTATACGTTTTATCGCGAAAGTCGTCTTAAACAATGGGGGAGTGCCAGCTTGTGGTTACTAAATCGCCAGCTCAAGTCATCAAAACGCTCTGGATAAACTGCATACATTGCCATTTGTGTGTCCTCTTATTTATCTAAATTCAAATTCTAAAAACAAAAAACCCCGGGTGGGAAGCCAACCGGGGTTTATCTAAAGCAGTGGTAGGCGACCCTTAAAAAGAGGCCCGCCTGTATGAGTATCAGGCGCGCCTTTGGCTAAACCAATACCCATAAAAATAATACGCTACAGAGTTATCCAGTGAACGCACACAGCTCAGCGCAACAGCTAAAGGCTGCAGAACCAATTGTGTTTTAAGTGTGCGAATCAACATAAATATCTCCAAACGATGTATTTAACATACTGCATGCGCATACACAGCGCAACCTAACTTAGCGATCTAAGCGGTACATTTTCTCACCGTCTAAGCTGCGACTCCAAGGTAAATCAGAGTTCTGCCAGCCATTTTTCAACCGCATCCCCGCTTGTGGACCTTCACTTAAAGCATCGCCTTGAAAGCCATTGACCACAAAGCGCGCGTTCACTAAACCAGCTTCACGCAGTACTTTTGCGCTCGGCTCACCGCGCTCACTACCAGAACGACACATGGTGATGACTTCAGTGTTTTCATCTAAACCACGCTTGGCCAGCTCTGCTTTAATCTGCTCAACAAATTCTGGGTTACGGCTAATCGGATAAATATTGCGCTCAGCATTCCACTGCGTACGGTCAACCAACATAAATGGAATATTCACGTCAATTGCATCAGCAACACCCACAAACATAATTTCTACTGGGTCACGCACATCGACCAACAATACCGGCTGCTCAGTTTGCTGAGTTTTAGCGTAGGCCTCTTCAGCACTGATCTCTAACTCCACCGCTTGCACAGAAAATACTGCAAGGGATAGCAAGATACCGCTGAATAAACTTTGTATACGAGTCATAAACTGGCTCTCCATTGAATTAATATCAATATAATACACTATTATAGAT
>QXGG01315236.1_pt1 | contig 28109 bp, 28 predicted proteins | sample 1982491 | NCBI WGS metagenome assembly QXGG01 (sample SAMN09924614, study PRJNA488089) | Wastewater metagenome, whole genome shotgun sequencing project. | isolation source: South African research farm wastewater | place: South Africa: Irene, Agricultural Research Council, Animal Production... | reverse complement strand
CTCGTGGACGGACGCGGTCCTCTCGATGCAAGGTGGCGCGGAGCCGTCGCTCGTGGACGGACGCGGTCCTCTCGATGCAAGGTGGCGCGGAGCCGTCGCTTGCGGACGGATGCGGTCCACCCGATGCAAGGTGGCGAGGAGATTCTTGTCAGACGGCGAGAAGGTCGCGGGCACCGGTGTCACTCGACGGGTGGCGCAACTTGCTCATCGCTCTGGCTTCGATCTGGCGAATGCGCTCACGAGTGAGGTTGAAGTGCTCGCCCACTTCTTCCAAAGTGCGCGGTTCACCTCGATCGAGTCCGAAACGCAACTTGAGGATCTCGCGCTCACGCTCGTCGAGCGGAGCCAGAAGCCGCTGGATCTCCTCGGGGAGAAGTGCAGTCGCAGCCACCTCGAAGGGGCTCTCTGCAGATCGATCCTCGACGACGTCACCGAGCTCTGCGTCTCCGTCTTCACGAAGAGGCTCGCTCAGAGACAGCGGTTCGGCGGCGAAGCGCAGTGCCTCGGTCACCTTGTCCTCGGGCATCTCGACTTCTTCTGCAAGTTCGCGCAGCGTTGGCTGGCGACCGAATTTGAGCTCGAGGCGCGAGCGCGCCTTTTGCAGACGAGCCAGTGTGTCTCCCGCATGAACGGGCAGACGGATGGTGCGTCCGGTGTTCGCGATACCGCGGGTGATCGCCTGGCGAATCCACCAGGTCGCATAGGTCGAGAATTTGAATCCCTTGCGCCAGTCGAACTTCTCGACGGCATGCATGAGACCGAGGTTTCCCTCCTGGATCAGGTCGAGGAGCGGCAGACCAGATGCCTGGTACTTCTTGGCGATCGACACGACGAGACGCAGGTTCGACTGAACGAACGCTCGCTCGGCAATTTCGCCCTCCTTGACGAGATTGCGCAATTCGCGCTTTCGTGCCGGGGTGAGACTCTTGTAGTCCGAGGCCTGTGTCGCTTCGACAGCGGCCTTGCCGGCTTCGATCTGCTTGGCCAGACGCACTTCGTCGTCCTTCGTGAGGAGTGTGTACTGCCCTATATCGGACAGATACAGACGAACCAGGTCCTCTTCATCACGGTCGACGCGATCCTTGGCCACTGGCGAACCTCACTTCTTCGATCGTTGCCCATTGCATTCGAACCGGGCACCTCGGATTGAAGTGCCGATCCTCACGAACCGGACGACAGGAGTCGTTCCCCCCATCCATGTCGTGATGCGGGGAACGATACCGACCTGTGCGCGTTCACCAACCACGAGATTCAAGTTCGATGACAGATCATGCTCGAGGAGAACGGAAATTTTCCGCGCTCGGAGGTTGGAATCCGCGACGAGATCTGATTGCTCCGCCAGGACAAGTTTCGCCCGTGCCGATATCGTGAGTCCATGAGCAACCCACTTCTCAACGACAAGCGTCTCGAGCAAGCAGCAGCAGCCGATCGCAATGGGTGGGCCGCACCGGATCCGACACAGCGCGCGCCGATGACTGATGGTCCGATCAGTCCGTGGACGGGAGCCGAGAAAGCGATGACGGTCGGAGGCACTGTGAGTGCAGCCGCAGTCCTCTTCGTTCTCCTCCTCGCGGGAGCAACCGTCGGCTGGCTCGGCGTCGATGCACCCGATGGAGAGGTCTATTCCTTCCCGACGTTCGCTTTCGTCGGTCTCCTGGTCGGATTCGCACTTGCGATCTTCCTTGCGTTCAAGCCTCATCTGGCCAAGTACCTGGCTCCCGTCTACGCAGTGGCTCAAGGGCTCTTCGTCGGCGCCATCAGCCGGGCTTACGAGACGTATTACGACGGAATCGTGCTGCAGGCCGCGGGTGCCACGATCGCAGTGTTCGTTTCGATGCTCGCTCTGTACGGACTGCGGATCATCAAGGTGACCGACAAGTTCCGCCGAGTCGTCATCGGAGCCACCATCGGCATCGCTGTGTTCTACGGCATCTCGATGTTGATGCACCTCTTCGGAGCCACCCCTCCGTTCATCCAGTCGACGAGCGTGTTCGGAATCGGGTTCAGCTTCTTCGTGGCCGGCCTGGCGGCGTTCAACCTCGCCCTCGACTTCGACTTCATCGAGCGTGGCTCGAAGGAGAAGATGCCCGAGTCGGTGGAGTGGTTCGCGGCCTTCGGTCTTCTCGTGACCGTCGTCTGGCTGTATCTCGAAATCCTGCGACTGCTCGCCAAACTTCGCGAGCGGTGAACGTCCTGCGGTCGATCCGGAGTGATCCGGATCGACCGGATGCACGGACCGTCACAGTTTTTCTCGTCGCTCTCGCATGTCTGTGGGCGGGGAGATTCGCGCAAGACCTCGTTCCAGCGGATTGGTCTCGTCTTGCGGAGCTGAACTGGTGGGCGAGCACCCAAATCGTTTTCTACGGAGCGGTACCTCTCGTCGTGCTCGCATCGTTCGGAGTGCGACCAGGTGACATCGGCTGGCGTCTGCAAGGAACGTTGCACCACGGCACGAAGTACGCAGTCCTGTTCGTCATCGCAGTGCCGATCGTCGTTCTCGTTTCGGGTTCAGCCGATTTTCAGGAGCATTATCCGATTCTCGAGATTTCCCGAGGTCAAGAGGATGTGTGGAGAGACCTCGCCATCTGGTGGCCGTTCTATCTCGTGCAGTTCGCGGCGATCGAGGCGTTCTTCCGCGGAGTCCTCGTTCTCGGTCTCGCACAGCGATTCGGTTCGTCGTCGGTTTTCATCGCGGTCGTTCCGTACATGATGATCCACTTCACCAAACCTCCGGCAGAGGCAGCGGCATCGATCGTTGGCGGGATCGTTCTCGGGTTCCTTGCATTGCGCACACGCAGCATCGTGTGGGGCATTGCACTGCACATCGCAGTTGCGATGACGATGGATCTGAGCGCGCTCGCCCACAAGGGATTCCTGTGGTGAACGAGAGTTGCGAGTTCAGAGAGTCCGCAAGAACCCGAGCAATGCGTCGTTGAATTCCTGCGGGGCTTCCTGCTGGGTCCAGTGTCCGGCACCGGGAATCATCACTTTGCCTCGATAGTTCGGAAGAAGGCCGTTCATCGCGTCGACGTATTCGGGTCGACCTGCGATCACGCCATCTTTTTCGCCTCCGATGAAGAACGCCGGCATCGTCATGATGCTTGCGGGGATGTCCTTGAGAACTGCGTAGTTGGCATCGAGATTTCGATACCAGCTCACCGGACCGAAGAAGCCGCTGTTGGTGAACTGCTTCACGTAGTAGTCGAGGTCTGCTTGCGTCAACCATGTCGGCAGTTGTTCGGGCACGTCCTTGAACATGTCGAGGAATCCGGTTCCTTCCATCGGAGGAAACTCGGTCGGCACACCCTTGTACATCTCTCCTGATGCACCCCACATGATCTGGTGCATGGTCTTGCGGACATCGGCTTCGAGTTCACGCTCTGCAGGGCCGACCGGTTGGAAGTAGAGGATGTAGAAGAAGCGGTCTCCCCACATCGCCTTCATTAGCTCCGTCGGGGGTCCTGGCCACGCCGTGAACGGCACGCTGACTCCGACGACGGCATTGACGCGGCTCGGATGCAGACGCGCTGCCTCCCACACGACCATCGCACCCCAGTCGTGACCGACGAAGGTGGCAGTGTCGTGGTTCGTCTCGTCGAGAAGTGCCACGAGGTCGCCGGTGAGATGACCGATTCCGTATGCGTCGACATCCTTGGGCGCCGACGAGAATCCGTAGCCGCGCTGATCAGGAGCGAGCACGTGGTACCCGGCACGAGCGAGCTCGGGGATCTGATGGCGCCACGAATATGCGGATTCGGGAAAGCCGTGGCTCAGGATGACACACGGACCGGATGGGTCTCCGGCCTCGGTGACCAGAAGGTCGACACCGTTGACATGGATCGTTCGCTGCTGCACTGTCGTCACCCGTCCATCATGCTCGTCGACCCGCTCGACGAACGAGACGAGTGACCCGTGAGACGAACATGTTCTTGTCAGCGGGGAGCGCGTCGCACGAGAGGGTTCTCCTCGAGGACGTGGTCGGGAATCGGCTCACCCGTCACCTCATCCGTCCAGTACGTCCCAGAATCGAGACGGTTGAGAGCACTTTCGACGGCGGCGAGATCCGACTCGATGGCATCGAGATCGCTTGCATCGCGCAGATCGGGTGTGGAATCTCCGGTCACCGAGTCGATCTCGGCCGGTTCGATTCGTGATTCGCTGCGCTCGTCGGACACGGCTTCACAGTACTCACCGCTAGCCTGCTCCACCATGCCCACACCCTTCCCGCCATTCGACGGATCCGCCCCGAAGTGTCAGACGTTCAAGAGCGAACCCGAAATGGGAATCGACGTCTCCAAGCGTTACACGGCGACGATGGAGACCTCGATGGGCACTCTCGTCATTGCGCTCGATGCAGTCAAGGCTCCGCGCACTGTCAACAGTTTCGTCTTCCTCGCTCTCAATCACTATTACGACGGTGTGATCTTCCACCGCATCATCAAGGGATTCGTCTGCCAAGGCGGCGATCCGACGGGCACTGGCCGCGGCGGCCCGGGATACCAGTTCCAGGACGAGTTGCCCAAGGCCGGCCAGTACGAGATCGGATCGTTGGCCATGGCCAATGCCGGTCCGAACACCAACGGTTCGCAGTTCTTCTTGATCAGCGGACCTGACGGTGTGCGCCTTCCTCCCGCGTATGCGCTGTTCGGCAAAGTCGTCAAAGGTCTCGAAGTCGTCGAGGCAATGCAGAACGTTCCGACGGGTGCAGGCGATCGTCCGAAGACCGATGTGGTCATCAATTCGGTGACGATCAGCGTCTCGGACTGACGTCGAACGGCAGCACATGAACCGACCGCTCGTTGCTGTCGCCGGCCGATTGGCTGCGGCAGGGCGCGTGTCACGCAGCGAGATCTCGTTCGCGGGTCGTGTGTATCTCGATGCGATTCTGCGAGCCGGCGGTGAACCTCTCACGTTGAGTCCTCGCGAATTGCGTCACGACGACGCAGTCGAATTGCTGTCGCGATTCGGTGCTCTGGTGTTGATGGGCGGCTCGGATGTGGATCCCCATCTCTACGGCCAGCAGCGTCAGCCGCATGTCTACGGCGTGAACCAGGAACAAGATCACTTCGAGATCGCGCTCGTCCATGCAGCCATCGAATTGAAGTTGCCGACTCTCGCCGTGTGTCGCGGCATTCAGATCGTCAACGTCGCACTCGGGGGCACGTTGATTCAGCACATCGGAGATGTTCCAGGTGTGATCCAGCATGCTCCTGAGAAGTTTCCTGCTGGCCAGGATTACGTCCTGCACGATGTCGACGTTGTGCCTCGCACGCGTTTGTCGAAAGCTCTGGGCGCGACGAAGGTGCGTGTGGCTTCTTTCCACCATCAAGGTCTCGAGAACGTGGCCCCTGAACTCAAAGTCGTTGCCACGTCATCGGACGGCCTCGTCGAAGGACTCGAACATCGCGGCACGAGCCAGTGGATCATCGGAGTGCAATGGCATCCAGAGGACACGGCCTCGACCGATCCGCATCAACAGTCGCTCTATGACGCTTTGATCGGGCGTGCAAGAGATCGTTGAGTTTTCGTAGATCGAATCGTGAATCGTTTCAGGATTCGATCGAACGTTGAACGAATGGCGCACTCGGTGCCATCGCCCACCGCAACGTGTTGACGAGAACATTGCCGGCAGGTGCGACGAGTACTCGCTCGCTCACGGGTAGCCACGGCAGCCGCAGCGGAATGCGCGCCCAGACAGGCAGCAGAGATATTGCAGCTGCGCTCAGCAATCCGTACGCAGGCCGGGCAACTGCGGGAAGCGGTGCAGACACGATGAGATAGCGGGCGGCATCTCTCGCCTCAGGAGAACTGCGCAGCTCGCTGCGGTAACCGTTCAGCTGACGACGCAATTCGGCGACCGTGTGCGGAGGATCGATGACACCGAGAGCCGATGCGATCCGGGCCATGTCGTGGACGTATCCATCACGCTGTTCGTTCGTCAGTTGCACCTGCCCGTATCGGTCATGAGCGACGAGGAACGAATCGAGTTCGGCGAGATGAACCCACTTGAGAAGATGCGGGTCATTGGCCGAATACGGTCGACCGTCCCGTGCTGTGCCGTGGACGTGCTCGTGCACTGTTCGCACGATGTCGATCGCACGCTGTGATTCCTCAGCGGGGCCGAATGTGGTCGCTGCCAAAAAATCCGCGGTGCGTTGCAGCCGACCCCATGGGTCGTGTCGATAGTCGGAATGCTGAGCCACACCGGCCATTGCCAGGGGGTGCAGAGATTGCAGCAACAGAGCTCGCAGACCGCCCACGAACATGCTGGCGTCGGAGTGGACGATCTTGATGGGACGGTCGTCGGAGAACCAGCGCTCGCCGGGAGCTTCGAAGAGTTCGCGAGCTCTCTGATCAGGATCGGGTCCGACGACTCGCGTCCGCACGGCGTCGGCCACTGCACGTCGAGCCGGCTCGAGAATGCTCATGGCTTCATCGTCTCACGGATGCACCCGCCGTGCCCACGCAGGCTGGATACGCTCGTCACATGTCCGATACGCCACCGGCACCGGAACAGACCTCGAACAAGATGCCACGGTGGATCTGGAAGGCCGTCATCGTCTTCTGGCTCGGCTTTTTGGGCACGTTTTTCATTCGTTACGCCTACGAGCGCCTGTTCTCTCTGCTCCTGTTGTTGTTGGTGGCTCTGTTTCTCTCGTTGGCCATCGAACCCGGCGTCAAGAGACTCACGGCAAGAGGCTGGAAGCGGGGTCGCGCAACGGGTGTGATCCTTCTGGGATTGATCATCGGCGTCATCTTCTTCGTCGCGGCAATCGGCACTCTCGTCGCCACTCAGGCAGCTGATCTGTTGCAGAATTCCGACCGATACGTCACGCGTACCGTCAACTTCTTGAACGACACGTTCGGGGCGAACATCGATGCCCAGGAAGTGAACGACAGCATCCAGGACCCGGACGGGCCGGTACAGGAGTTCATTCGCGGTCAACAAGGCGAGGCCCTGAAGCTGTCCGTGACCGCGTTGGGTCTGCTGCTACAAGGTTTCTCGGTGATGCTGTTCACGTATTACTTGGTGTCCGATGGTCCTCGAATGAGACGTTCGATCTGCAGTCGTCTCGAGCCGAAACGGCAGCGAGTCGTCCTCGACACTTGGGAACTCGCGATCGACAAGACAGGCGGGTATCTCTACAGCAGGGCGCTCCTCGCCGGCTTTTCGGCGTTCATCCATTGGGTCTCGTTCCAGTCGATCGGAACTGCGGCTCCCGTTGCGCTTGCGATCTGGGTCGGGCTGATCTCGCAGTTCATTCCGGTCATCGGCACGTACGTTGCAGGCGTCCTGCCGATTCTCGTGACGTTCATCGATTCGCCCGTGAAGGCGCTGGCTGTCGTGCTCGTCATCGTTCTGTATCAGCAGCTCGAAAACTTCCTGATCTCACCGCGCATCACGGCGCGCACGATGGAGATTCATCCGGCTATTTCGTTCGGATCCGCGATCGCGGGAGGTGCGTTACTCGGGCCGGTGGGTGCAGTCCTCGGGTTACCTGTGGCGGCAATGGCTGTTGCTCTTGCGAGTGCATACGGTGAACGGCACGAACTCATCGAGAACGAACTGATCGTCGAACTGACTCAGCGGGAGAAGCGGCGCAGGGTGATGTCTCCGGGGATGCGCCGTCGTCTGCGCCGTGGCCGCGGTCGATGACGGAGCAGCCGTTCTTCCCACTCGCGGTCACCGATCGCAGCGGTCATGACGAGTCGGTGCACTTCGGTGCCGTCGTCGTGCTCGATCGAGACGGTGATGTTGTGTCATTGCTCGGCGATCCCCACGTCGAGATCTTTCCTCGGTCGAGCCTGAAGCCACTCCAGGCCTTTGCGATGGTCGAAGCCGGCCTGGATCTTCCGGATGAACTTCTGGCGCTCGTCTGCGCGAGCCACGACGGCCGGGCGATGCACATCGAAGGAGTGCGGAAAATTCTTCATTCGGTCGGGCTCGATGAGAGCTCTCTTGCGAATACCCCGGACCTTCCTCTCGCCACGGACGAAGCAGAGAGAGTTCTCGCTCTCGGCGGCAAGCGCAGTTCGATTCAGCAGAATTGCTCGGGAAAACACGCGGGAATGATTGCGACGTGTCGGATCGCTGGCTGGCCGGTCGAGACGTACCTCGATGACGGCCATCCTCTGCAGAGGGCGATCACCGAAGGCATTGCGCGTCTGAGCGGCCGATCGGTTCCACACATCGGGATCGACGGCTGTGGTGCACCCTCGCATGTTCTTCGGCTGATCGATTTGGCACGGGCCTTTCGGGCAATCGCACGTGGTGCGGCAGGTCCGAGCGGCTCTCGAATCCATCGGGCGATGACGGCTTTTCCCGAAATGGTCGGCGGTCCCGGACATGCGACAACAGCGATGATGGCCGGTGTCGAAGGTCTGATGCTGAAAGATGGGGCGGAGGGTGTCTTTGCAGGGGCGTTCGCAGACGGTCGTGCATTTGCTCTGAAGATTTCCGACGGATCCAATCGTGCACGACCCCCGGTGATGAGACCGATCCTGAAGGCCCTCGGTGCGGACATCTCGAATGTCGACCCAATGGTGTTCGAGTCGCCCGTTCTCGGACATGGCCATCGTGTCGGTGGGGTACGTTGTGTCGAAGAGTTGGAGTCGTGGGCCCACGACTGATCGGGGAGGAGGACCACATTGGCTGGCATCCCTTTCGTGGGTCCGATCGATCCTCTGCGTTACGCAGAAGCCGAGGTCGTCGCACCCAAGATTCGCCGAGTCGTGGCGCGCAATCCTTCGAAATTCACGTTCACGGGGACGGGTACCTACATCATCGGTGATGCCGAAGACGTCGCAGTCATCGATCCCGGTCCCGATCTTCCCGAACATCGCGAAGCCCTCCAGCGTGCTCTTGCCGGTCAGCGTGTGCGCGCGATTCTCGTGACGCATTGCCACAGCGACCATGTGGGGCTTGCCGAGTGGTTGCGTAACGAGACTGGAGCTCCGACGGTTGCGTGGAAGCCGCATGGAGACGTCGGGCCTTTCGACAACGACGATGACATCGCAGTGATGGAGCAGCTCAAACCTCCTCCCAAGACGCCCGAGGAAATCGAGGTAGAGCGGGAAACAGCGCGTGCAGCTGGACTCGATCCGGACGACATGGAGTTACGCGAGTCCGTCGACACCGACTTCGACCCCGATGTTCGCGTCGAGGACGGCGAGGTCGCCGTGCACGGTGACGGCTGGACATTGACAGCAGTGCACACCCCCGGACACACGTCGAACCATATGTGTGTGGCTTTCGAAGAAGAGGGTGCATTGTTCACTGGCGATCACATCATGGGCTGGAGCACGACTGTCGTCTCTCCACCCGATGGAGACATGCGCGACTACATGGAGTCGTTGCGCAAGGTGTTGCGGCGCAACGACTCGACTCTGTGGCCGACGCATGGCTCCCCGGTGACTCAGCCCCAGTCTTTCTTGCAGGCGTATCTCGATCACCGTCTGGCGCGAGAATCGCAGGTCCTGAGCGCCATTGCCGAAGGGGTCGACACGGTCGCACCCATGGTGCGCAAGATGTACGCAGCCGTCATACCCGAGCTGCACATCCCCGCTGCCCGCAGCGTGTTGGCCCATCTGATCCATCTTGTCGACGAGGGGAGACTGCGAGTTCGGGGCGGAGGAGTTGCCCGCCTGTCCAGCACGTACGAACTCGGCTGAAAGTTTCACCTAGTGTGACACTTCATGGATATCTTGCGCACTCCGGACGAACGCTTCGACGGGCTTTCCGATTGGCCGTACCAGCCCCAGTACACCGAGGTGGACTCGACCGACGGCGGTCGTCTTCGGATTCATCACGTCGACATCGAGCCCTCTTCGCCATCGGGTGACGTGGTGCTGTGCATGCACGGCGAACCGACGTGGGGGTATCTCTATCGCAAGATGATTCCTGTTCTCGTCGGTGCCGGCCACCGAGTCGTCGTTCCTGATCTCGTGGGCTTCGGTCGCAGTGACAAGCCTGCGCTGACATCGGACTACACCTACGAGCGGCATGTGCTGTGGATGAGCGAATGGCTCGTCGAGAACGACCTGTCGAATCTGACGTTGGTCTGCCAGGACTGGGGCGGTCTCGTCGGACTGCGGCTGGCCACTGCCTTCCCGGATCGTTTCGCGCGCATCGTCGTTGCCAATACGGGACTTCCTACCGGCGACCCGCCTCCGAACGAGGCGTTCTTGGCATGGCGTCATTTCAGTCAGACGACACCTGAATTCAAGACGTCGGCGATCATTCAGGGAGGCTGTGCAACCAAGCCTCTCGCTGCAGATGTGCTCGAGGCCTACGACGCTCCGTATCCCGATGAAACCTTCAAGGCCGGGGCTCGCATCTTTCCGACTCTCGTTCCTGCATCGCTCGACGATCCTTCGTCTGCGGCGAACATTGCGGCTTGGAAAATCCTCGAATCGTGGACCAAGCCGTTCAGTTGCGCGTTCAGTGATCAGGATCCGGTGACGCGCAACGGGGAATGGGCGTTTCGCCGCACCGTTCCCGGTGCTGAGAATTCGTTGCACACGACGATCGAGGGTGGCGGACACTTCTTGCAGGAGGATCGCGGACGGGATCTCGCCGAGTTCGTGACATCGGTGATCGCGCATCGCCCCTGACGAATCGGTCAAGATCTGGTGATGATCGGCCGGTTCGCTCCTTCACCGACGGGACCGTTGCACATCGGAAACCTGCGAACTGCTCTCCTCACATGGCTGTCTGCACATGCGAGCGGAGGCTCGATGTTGTTGCGCATCGAAGATCTCGATCAGCACAACAGTTCGCGCGAGAACGAAGATCTTCACCGTCGCGATCTCGAGGCACTCGGCATCACGTACGACACGGATGTCGTGAGGCAGAGCGAGCGGTTCGATATCTACGGCTCTGTCGTCTCCGATCTCGATCGACGCGATCTCGTGTATCCGTGCTACTGCTCGAGACGTGAAATTCGCGAAGCAGTCAGCGCGCCTCAGGGGAACTATTCCCACGTGGCATATCCGGGAACGTGCAGAGACCTGACATCCGACGAGCGACGCGAGAAGGAGAGCAACGGACGCTCGCCCGCGTTGCGCCTGCGCACCGATGGTGAGCAGTACACAGTGAATGATCGAGTTGCGGGTGAGACAGTCGTTCATGTCGACGACTTCGTCCTCCAGCGCAACGACGGCGTTCCTTCGTACAACCTCGCAGTCGTCGTCGACGACGAGCTGCAAGGGGTGGAACAAGTCGTGCGCGGTGACGATCTGCTGTCGTCGACGGGCAGGCACATCCACCTGCAGAAGCTGCTCGGATACCGAAAACTCGACTACGCCCATGTCCCTCTCGTCCTCGGCGGAGATGGCGAGCGGCTTGCGAAACGGCATGGAGCCGTCACTTTGGCGGATCTGTCGAAACTCGGGCTGAAACCGAACGATGTGCTCATCGTGCTGGCCGAGAGCATCGGCTGCCGAGTCGACTCGCCAAGTCGTGCTGCGGATCTCATCGAATGCTTCTCGTGGGATCACCTGTCGCGGGATGTCTGGACGATTCCCGAGCCCTGGCAGACTGTCGACTGATGAATCCTGCAGCGAGCGAACTCGACGACCTCGGTCGCATACTCGGCTATCGGGGTGCATGTGATCCGCGCTCGGGAGTCGAGGAAGTCGGAACCGACGTACTGGTTCTTCCGTTCTGGACGCACGACATGTGTCGAGCTGTCATTCGTGCCGCTGAGGAAACAGGGGGATTCGCCGCAGACCCCGATGACCCTGTTCCAGGACACGAAGTGAGCCTGGCAGTGATCAGCCCGAAGTTGTTCGACAATCTTCAGAACGATCTGGGCCGACGGATCTGGCCCCAATTGCGCTCCACATGGCCGCTCGTCGACTATCACGGACTGCGCGATGCCTTTGTCATCAAATACAGCCTCGACACGCAGACCGAACTTCGGTTGCATCATGACGTCGCCCAAGTGTCGGCCTCGGTGAAGTTGAACGACGATTACTCGGGTGCCGAACTCGACTTTCCTCGGCAGAGCTTCACCAACGCGAATGTTCCTGTCGGCTCACTGCTCGTGTGGCCGTCTCTCGTGACCCATCCCCATCAGACGCTTCCCTTGACTGGGGGCGTCAAATACAGCCTGACCATCTGGTTCGAGATCCCCGAACAGTACGAGTGAGACGTGCTCGAAGCATTCGCATCGTTGCGCCCCTGGGCCGATCCACAGTGTGTGTCGATTGCGCGCCTTGCGATCAGGCCGACTCTGACACCGCACCCTGAACTCGACAGCGCGCGTCAGGGACGGGAGGCATCTCCGTGGTTCCTGGATCTGAACGGCTCATGGGATCTTCGACTGTGGTCGAGCCCTGACGAGGTCTCTCGACGCGCAGTTCTCGCGAACGCACCCAAGCCGAAGAAATGGAAGAAGGTCGCGGTCCCCGGAAACTGGACAGTTCAAGGTTTCGACGATCTTCCTCATTACACGAACGTGCAGATGCCATGGCCGAATCGTCCGCCGGACCTTCCTGCCGACAACACCACCGGTGTGTATCGACGCGCGTTCACCGTGCCGAAGGATTGGCACTCTCGTCGAGTGATTCTCCATGTCGGAGGAGCCGAAAGCGCTCACGCAGTCTTCGTGAACGGTGAGTTCGTCGGGTACGGCACCGACAGCCGCCTTCCGAGCGAGTTCGATGTCGGTGCATACCTGGTCGAGGGAAAGAATCTGCTTGCGATCGTCGTCATGCGCTACAGCGCGCAGTCCTACGTCGAAGATCAGGATCAATGGTGGATGGCGGGACTTCACCGCGAGGTGTTTCTCGAAGCACGAGGTCTCGTCGGAATTGATCGCGTTCACGTCGATGCCGACTGGGACAGCAACACATCGACTGCGAAAGCCACAGCTCGCGTGACGGTCTCTCTCGACGATCGAATCGACGAGATAGGCGATGGCTTCGGACGCGGTTGGAGCGTCAGGTCGTGGGTGGAAACCCTCGACGACGAACTTCTGGGCGATCGCCACAGTGCGGCTGTTCCTCATCGTCATCGGACTCCGTATGTGTTCACGGGGCATGCAGTCGAGTTGGCGTGGAACGTACCCGACATACGCCCATGGACAGCCGAGACGCCGAATCTGTATCGACTCGTGTGCGAACTCGTCGATCCCGAGGGAACAACAGTCGAAGTCGTCACCCAGCGAATCGGCTTTCGTCGAGTCGAGGTGCGCGATGGACTCGTCTCTGTGAACGGGCGACCGATCACGTTCATGGGTGTCAATCGGCACGATCACCATCCCGATCGCGGCAAAGCAGTCACCGTGGAAGACATGCGTGCCGACATCGTGCAGATGAAACGGGCGAACATCAATGCGGTGCGCACTTCGCACTATCCGAACGATCATCGCTTCTACGACTTGTGCGACGAGTACGGGTTGTACGTGATCGACGAAGCCAATGTCGAGAGCCATGCTTACAACACGAGCCTGTGTCACGATCCGCGATTCCGATCGACATGGCTGGAGCGGATCTCGCGAATGGTCGATCGAGATCGGAATCACGCGTGCATCGTCATGTGGAGTCTCGGCAACGAATCCGGGTACGGAGAAATCCATGACGCGTGTGCAGCTCTCGTGCGTTCGATGGATCCGACGCGTCTCCTGCATTACGAGGGAGCCATCTTCCATGCGGGATGGCTGACGGGGGGATTGGGCGTCACAGATGTCGTGTGTCCGATGTATGCACCTGTCGAAGCCATCGAGGAGTATGCGCGATCGGGGGCAGGTACCCGTCCGTTGATCCTGTGCGAGTACAGCCATGCGATGGGAAATTCGAACGGCGGCCTCGCCCGTTACTGGGAAGCCATCGATGCACACCGCTCACTTCAGGGCGGCTTCATCTGGGAGTGGAAAGACCACGGCCTTCGTCAGATGACTGCCGATGGACGCGAGAAGTTCGCCTATGGCGGCCAATTCGGCGATCATCCCAACGACGGCAATTTCGTTGCCGACGGTCTTGTGTCTCCCGAGTGCGTTCCCCACCCTGCAATCCAGGAAGTCATGTGGGTGCATCGACCTGTTGCAGTGACCGCATCGGATGATGGCCTGATCGTGACCAATCGCCAGTCCTTTCGCGGACTCGATTGGCTTGCTGGAACATGGGATGTCTCTGTCGACGGTGAGGTTCGATGGTCGGGCGAAGTCGATGTCTCGGTCGAAGCTGGCGAAGTGAAGAACGTCGACCTGCCGGTGTCGCGGGCCGAACTTGCTGGCATCTCCGGGGAGATCCTCGTGACCGTTCGCTGGAAGGTTCGCGCCGAGACCTCTTGGTGTCAGCCGGGTCATCTCGTGGCGTGGGATCAAGTCGTCCTGCAGGCGCGACGCGAACAGCCTCTCTCTACGCCTTCGAGTGACGAACCCGATGCCGAGATCGCCGAACTGATCGGCGGCACACCTCGCCTGAACCTGTGGCGTGCAACAACCGACAACGACGGATTCAAGTTGATGCCCGATCTCGCGGAACGCATCGGCGTGGGGGGAAGGGCTCTGTGGTCGTGGAAATCCGATGGCGTGTCCTCGCAGGATCCCGAGTCGCTCGTTCGACACATACATCGCTCGTATCGAGACGAGTCAGGTGGAACGATTCACGAGCATGTCGTGCACGTTCCGGATGCTCTTGCCGATCTGCCGCGCATCGGCGTGACGATGGACCTCCCCGCTGAGTTCGATCGTCTGCGGTGGTATGGACGAGGACCGCTCGAGAACATGCCGGATCGGAACTCGGGAGCACTGCTCGGCGTGTGGGAATCCGCGCCTGATGAACTTCCGTACATCGTTCCTCAGGAGTTCGGATTGCGCACCGATTGTCGGTGGATGGAGATCATCCGTTCGCGCGACGGACGGGTGCTGCGTATCGAAGCCCTCGATCCCGCAGGTCTGCACATGTCAGCCGTCCACCACACCGATGCAGATCTCTTCGCTGCCGGCGATGTCGCCGAACTCGCACGGCGAGAAGGACTCACCGTTCACGTGGACGTGTTCCATCGAGGGGTGGGAACAGCGAGTTGCGGTCCCGATGTCGACTCGAAACACAGGTCGACTCCGGGCGAGTACAGGTTCGTCTATCGGTTGTCGCTCGTCGGTTGATTCCGACTGTCGTCGTCTGTCGCCCGCCGAACACGCAATTTGCGATCCTCGGCGGTGAGGCATCGTCCGGTTTCGAGATCGAAGGTCCACCCGTGCAGAGTGCACGTCAGCACTTGGCCTTCGACATGACCGAAGACGGACAGGTCCGCTTGACGATGCGGACAGTACCGCTCCATCACGTAGCCGCCGAGTTCGATCTCGGTACTCGGAGGCGGCGGTGCGAGTTTGTCGACGGCCTCGGCCTCGGTGCGCTGCATACGCTCGACTGACAACGACTTGAAAAAGTTGTAGAGGAATTCGTTGTATGGACCGCGTCGCCACGCTCGGAATCGACACGACAAGAAGAGTTTGTCGCTCCAGTCGACGGCATGTTGTGCGACGACCGTCTCGACGAGTCGGCGATCGATCTCGAATCGGAATCCGTAGTCCTCTCCTGCATAGGCACGGACATGTCCTATTGGGAAGTCGATGAGGATCTCGAGATCTCCTGCACGCAGCAAACATGGAGCTCCGATGCCCTGTCTCAATGTCGGCGCCATCGCCAAGAGCGGTTCCCACCACGACTTCAGCGTCTGCACAAGATCGGGTGTCGGTGTCGCCCAGTTGGACTTCATGTCATCGAGCCACGGCAGATAATCGGCTTGATACGACTGGAGGTAGGCGCGTTTGTCGGAGAAGATCGACTGGACCGTCGACTCGTCGAATGGATGCTCGATTTCGACGATCGTGGCGCCGTTCGCGTCACGGGACAGCTGCATCGCAGTTCCGGGAACATTCATGATGCCGCGCCGGCCGATGGCTTCGAGTCGCGCAATGAATTCACGCTGATCCGGGAAGATCGATACCTCGTCTCCGTCGATCACATTGAACTGGAAGAGATCGGGATCGAGGAAACACGGCGGACCAGCTGATGGGACGACGTATGCCGCGTCGAGAGTCTCGACGTAGCGCAACGCACGCGAGAACTGACTGTCGACTTTCGTCTTGGCGAGATTGCGCAGCGTCTCGATCGGCTCTTCGTAGACCATCGGGTACCAGATCGCTCCCGAGAATTGCAGCCAATGAAGATCGACCGGTCCGTGTGAGCCGAGTGCGCCGAGGTCATGAGTACGGCAGTCGTTCTGGTCGACGAGACGATGGATGCCGTCGCTGATGACGATCGCCGAATCTCCAGCAGGACCATCCGTGATCGAAGTTTCCACGTGGATGGCAACAGTGAGTCCACCGCCGAGCTCGATCTCTTCGCCGTTCACCGTCTGAATGAATTCGGAGAACCCCAGTGACTCGAGTCGGTGGCGAAGTTCGTTGGTCGGATAGCCGGGGAGAATGATCGGAGTGTGACGGGGCATGTTGGCCGTCAACCATTCTTCGTCGAGGTGATCGCCGTGAAGGTGCGAGATGTACAGATATGACGGGTGGCGAATGCGCTCGAGTAGTGCCGGTGGAAGTTGGTCGTTGCGAGGGAAGACGAACCAGGAACCGAAAAAGGCGGGGTTGAACCACGGATCACACAGGATCGAACCCTGGCGGGTCTCGACGAAGATGCCTGCGTGGCCGACGGACGTGGCCCGCATCGAATCGATTCTCACGAAATCAAGTTACTCCCGAGACGAACGCAGAAGGAGCGGACCTTGGTCACGAAACGACCGTCACGAAATGAATGGGATGAACCGACTGTCACCGAACTCGTGTCACGGAATGGGCGGGTCTTTGTACATCACGCCGGCGCGAGAGACGTTGTCCGTCCACTTCGTGCCGTCCCAGTAGCGGTACTCGTATCGACGCGACGGATCCGGGTACCAATCTGCTGGAACTGCGGGAGTGGATGCAGCGACAGGAGTCGAGGCAGATGGGCCAGAGGGAGATGCAGAGGGAGTCACAGATGAGGCGGCCTGTGTTCCGACGGCGGCCCAGCCGGTTGAGTTGTCCGCAGGAGCATTGGCTGGTTGGGCGGTTGACCCTGTCTGAGAAACGGTCGAAGACGATTGTTGCCGGGAGAGATACGCAATGAGGTCGACCCCGGTGGAGACGATGTTCACGACGCTCCACCCCTGAGTCGACAGGGTCGTCAACTGGGTTGCGAGATCAGCGTGCTCGGAGGAAGACACCTTGAGCGACATGTACTCGTGCATGGGTGAAGTGTATCGGTGGGGGTTCGTCGGCAGTTCGCGCCTGCGAACGACGGTCGGAACCCTCGGTCTCGTCTTGGGACGGCATACTGATGGTGGTGAGCACGGATCGCGTCGAACTCTTCACATCGCTTCTTGCCCTGATCGCAGTGGGTGGTGCACTTGTGTATGCGGTCGCAGCTCTCTGGCCCACGACGACGCCGGCCGATGCTTCCGGGTCGTTGTCTGCATCGCGTCTCCAAGTGGTCGACGATGTCCACAACATCGCCCTGTGGCTTGCTTTCGTCGTCGCTGTGGGAGCCACCGTTGGCAGCCTGTACTTCAGCGAGGTCGCGAACTACGTGCCCTGCCAGCTGTGTTGGTTCCAGCGAATCTTCATGTATCCGCTCGCCGGCATCTTGCTGGTCGCCGCCATCCGCAAGGATCGGTCAGCTCGCTGGTACTGCCTGCCCATGTTGATCGCAGGTGTGGGAGTATCGGCATATCACTATTTCATCGAATGGAAGCCGGCTTTCGGTGAGAGCGCGTGTTCCGTCGGACCGTCATGCACCGATATCTGGTTCCGCCGTCTCGGCTTCGTGACACTCGCGTTCATGGCACTGGCCGGATTCGTTGCGATCTTCTTGTTCTTGTTCATCGATCCGAAGCCGAACCGACGTTCCTCGGATAGAAGCACATCGAGTCAGGGCACATCGAGTTAGAGCACATCGAGTCAGAGAAAGGCACATCCAACATGGCATCGAAGAGGAAATCCAATCGCAACATCGTCATCGTGGCAATCGTTGCCGTCGTCGTCGCTGCACTGGGAGTCGCGCTGTTCGCCGGTGGCTCGGATGATTCGGCCTCGAACGGATCGATTCCGGTGGCGACGGACGGAGGGTCATCAGGCGACACGAACGAAAATCAACCGGTCGAGGTCGTGGGCTCGGCTCTCGCACCGTTCGCCACAGCAAATGGCGATCCGGCAGTGGGACAGGTCGCTCCGACTTTGAACGGACTCTCCTTCGACGGCACGCCGATCTCCGTCACTCCGGGCGATGGCCGCAACTACATGGTCGTGTTCTTGGCGCATTGGTGCCCGCACTGCAACGCCGAGATTCCCCAGTTGATCAAGTGGAAGGAATCTGGTTCGGTTCCGGAAGGACTCGAAGTGATCGGGATCAGCACGTCGGTCGCGAGTGACCGTCCGAACTATCCGCCGTCGGCTTGGACGCTCGCGGCAGGTTGGCCGTGGTCGATCATGGCGGACTCAGCGGGGATGGATGCCGCAACCGCGTATGGAGTCACTGGCTTTCCGTTCTTCACTGTCATCGGCGAGGACGGAACGGTGAAAGTGCGGGCATCCGGTCAGGTGGAAGCCGAGGTTCTCGATCAGATCCTCGCGGCTGCTCTCGGCTGACAGCCGGTCTTCAGCTAGCCGTCCAATGGCCGATCGCTGCCCGGGTGTCATCGACGAGACTGTGGATGACGATGTCGTCACCGCGTGTTTCGACATGGAAGCCGTTGTAGGTGATCGATCGGCCTGAGCGCATGGTTGCCGTGATCGGAACTTCGTGCACGATTCGATGATCGGCGGTGTCGATGATCGCGAACCCACCCATGTGATGCATCGCGCCTCCGAAGGAATATGAGGCGACCCCGGAAGCAAGCACGAACCGATCGGAGACGACCTGGAGGTCTTGGTAGTCGACCATGTGACTCGGGTTCGGCCGCTTGTCGAGGATGTCCCCTTCATGTGAAAACCGGTAGATGTCGCGAGAACCCCACGACACCGCGAGGAGCGTTCCGTCGCCGAGATCGCAGACGGCTCCCAAATGGTCGTTCACGTCGAAGCGATCGGTGATGCGGCGTCGATCGTCGACTCTGATCACGCACGATGTCGAGTGCGGCCGGTACTCCGCGACAGCGATCCAGAGGCCGTCGTTCGCACGTGGACCATCGATCCCACCTGGGTGGATGCGCTCGCCGTCGGTGACATCGAGTTCGCCGACGTGCTGTCCAGACCGATCGAACGTGGACAGGCTTCCGCGCTTGGACGATGGATGAACGGTGGTCACCAGCCAGTGGCCGTCATGGAGGGTCAGCCCTTGTGGATGGCCGATGTCTCCGTCCAGGTGAGTGAGTGATTCGAGATTCCAGGCGGTGTTTCGATGCACGGCGAGAAGTCGCTCCAGCAAGAACTCGTGTTGGGCGTTGTTCGACATGGTGAACCGAAATTCACCGTGCAGCGTCGGCGGCGCGCATCATGATGTCGCGCACCGGGACTCCGAGTGCCGATGCGACTCGAGCTGCGTCGTCGAACTCGACCTTGACCCGATCATCGGAAATCTTGACGCGGATCTCGTGGCCGTCGATGATCACGGTGGAATCGGAACGTCGTTGAGGCCAGCGGTCGACGAAGGTGCCGCGCAATCCAAGAGTTCCCGTTTCGCGCACCAGAATTGCGGCGATGTCGTCGGCGCGAGCTGGCTCACACAGCGCATGAATCGTGAATGCCGGACGACCCTTCTTCATGATGATCGGGGTCGCCCATGCATCATGTGCGCCGGCTGCGAGAAGTCTCGAAATCGTGTGAGCGACGAGTTCACCGGAGATGTCGTCGACATTCGTCTCGAAGAGCCTGACCGTCTGGCCTCGGTCCGAAACGATCGCCTTCTGTGATGTTGTGCCGATGACGACGGACACGACATTGGCTCGTCCCGGACGATCACGCGAGCCCGCTCCGTATCCGATCGCTGTCGTCGTCATGTCGGGCATCGCCCCGAATGAGGCCGCCAATGCGACCATCAATGCAACTCCTGTCGGCGTCGACAGTTCGCTCGAATCGTCGAGGCCGACGGTCGGCACATGATGATCGCTGAGCAGATGCGCGACAGCTGGCACCGGGTTCGGGAGTTGCCCGTGTTGAGTGGCGACGAGTCCATGGCCGACAGCAATCGGACTGCAGGCGATGTGGTCGATTCCGAGTGACACGAGGGCGGCACAGACTCCGACGATGTCGACGATCGAATCGGTGCTTCCAACTTCGTGGAATTCGACGTTCTCGACATCGACGCCGTGAATGCGCGCCTCGACCGTTGCCAAGGTGTGAAAGACGGACAGGGATCGCGATTTGACCGAATCGGGGAGTGACGCCGATTCGATGAGTGAGCGAATGTCTTTCCAGGCTCGATGACTATGACCAGCACCATGATCATGAACGTGATCATGAGCGTGTTCGTGCTCATGCACTGCGACGATCGTCCGGGTGGCTGCGATACCGCATCTCTGTGTTTGCTCGAACGTGAGAGCGTAATCATCGACAGCCAAGCCGCCGAGAACGTCGCCGATGAACATCGGATCTGCTCCGGCATCGACCAGTGCACCGAGCACCATGTCTCCTGCGACACCAGCTCCACAGTTGAACCAGGCCGCATTCATGGTGTTGTGTCGGTCGATCCGGATCGAACGATACGTGCGACGGCACACGCGGCTCCGTAGCCGTTGTCGATTCCCACGACGGTGACGCCATTCGCACACGTGGCATGCATGGCAAGAAGGGCGGTGACTCCGTCGAGACCAGCTCCGTACCCGACGTTCGTGGGGACGGCGATCACAGGTTTTCCGGAGAGTCCCCCGATGACGCTTGCGAGAGCCCCCTCCATACCGGCGACGACGACGATGACATCTGCATTCATCACATCGTCGACGCGCGCGAGAAGCCGATGCAATCCGGCAACTCCGACATCGGTGATGCGCATCGAAGGGATGCCGTGCGAACGCAACGTCAAGATGCATTCGTCGACGACCGGCACATCAGATGTGCCTGCCGAAATGACGAGTACGCGACCGGTGAACCATGGGTCAGGTGCTCTCCACAGCATCGAGCCATTGGCATATTCGGCAGTGCCGAACCTTGCCTCGAGAGCCTTTCGTTGATCGTCATCCACCCGTGTGACGAGTACCGGTCCCGTTCCATGCGTCAGCAATTCGTCGACGATCGCCACGCACTGTTCCGGTGACTTGCCACGGCCATAGACGGCTTCGGGGGATCCTTGTCGGAGATGGCGATGATGGTCGACGAGAGTGTCGCCGATATCGCCGAAAGGAAGGCGTTTCAGTGTCTGAACGGCCTCATCCGGAGAGATCGATCCGCTGGAGACATCGTTCATCAGCTGTCGCAGGGTGTCGACATCCACGTATTCATCCTGTCATGCCCTATCGGTCTGCGTAGCCTTGGCGTTCATGAACTCCGAACGAGGTGCCGGTCGAACACGATCCCTCATCGAGAGGGTCGGCTTCCTTGGACCGTTCGGGACGTTCACCGAACAAGCGGTGAAATCGCAGTCGGATCTCGCGCGATGCGAACTCGTGCCCTATCGGACCGTCCCCGATGTTCTCGATGCCGTGGAACAGGGCCTGGTCGACGTGGGCGTCGTTCCCATCGAGAACTCGATCGAGGGAACAGTGAATTTCACGCAGGATGCCTTGGCATTCGACTACGAGCTTCTGATTCAACGCGAGATCGTTCTCGACATCGAGCATTGCCTGCTCGCCGCTGCGGGCACCGAACTCGGCAGCGTCCACACTGTGTACTCGATCCCGGTTGCGACGGCTCAGTGTCACCGCTTCTTGCGCGAGTCGTTGCCCGAGGCCGAGATTCTTGCGGCCAACAGCACAGCCGATGCAGCCAAACTCGCGGGTGGTTCGAAGACAGCGGGAGTTGCCGCAGTCGCACCGCGCAACGCAGCAGATCTCTACGGCCTCGACGTGATTGCGGCTGACATCGCTGATCATCGCGGCAATCAGACGCGTTTCGTCGTCATCGGAGAGGGACGTGTTCCGGCGCCGACTGGTCACGACATGACAGGCATCATCGTGTATCAGAGAGCCGATGAGCCGGGAAGCTTGATTTCGATTCTGCAGGAATTTGCCGCACGTCGGGTGAACATCACCAATCTGTTGTCGCGGCCGACGAAGGCCGGCGGTCTCGGCGACTACTGCTTCGTCATGTACCTCGATGGACACATCGCCGATGAACTGGTGGCAGACGCCTTGCGGGCTCTTCATGCCAAACAGGGTGGGGTGAAGTTCCTTGGGTCATATCCGGCCCACGGAGCACATTCCCATTCGGCTCGAGAACATGCCGATGTTCGATGGCAGATGGCCGATGACTGGATCGACGAAATCCGCTCGACCATCGATTGACCCCATCCGATACTTCTGGTGAGTTCACGGTCGAAGCAACGGCATAGTGTGCTCGCATGACGGCATCATCTCCAGTAGCCATCGTGACGGGCGCGAATTCGGGAATCGGTCGCGCGACTGCGATCCACCTTGCAGGAAATGGCTTTCGGGTCTTCGGAACTGCGCGCGACACAGCCAAAGCTGCCAAGGCAATGGCGATGGCTGCAGAAGCTGGAGTCGAGATCGAATGGGTCGAGTTGGACATTGCCGATTCGGACAGTGTGAAGGCGGGATTCGCAAGCATTTTCGAACGAGCGGAAACGATCGATGTTCTCGTGAACAATGCGGGCGTCGGTGGAAACGCCGTCGTCGAGGAGTGCCCACCCGACATGTTCCTCGACGTGATGAACGTGAATCTGTGCGGAGCAGTGCGTTGTATTCAAGAAGTTGCACCGCACATGCGCGCACGTTCGTCTGGGTGCATCGTGAACGTGTCGTCCGTCGTCGGGCGGTTCGCTGCATTGGCCCAGGCTCCGTATGTCGCGTCGAAATGGGCACTGGAAGCGATGAGCGAAGAACTCGCGCAGGAGTTGGCTCCATTCGGCATCCGTGTCGCGATCATCGAGCCAGGTATCACGAAGTCGGCGATCTTCGCAAAGAACGTGGACGCACCGAATAGTTCGGGTGCGTACGACGTGCACTACCGGAGGCTTTTCCAGTTCTATGCAGCGGGCATGGCTCAGGCGACTGATCCGTTCGAAGTAGGCGCGGTTGTGTTGGAAGCGATTCGCACCGATGAGCCGCGCCTGCGATATCCGGTGTCGTGGGGCGGACCAGAACTCTTGGGCAGGAGACCGAACGTCACGGATGCCGAATGGGTGGCACTCGGCGCGCTCGCAGACGATGCTGATTACATCGCCGAGTTCCGCCGGCTTTTCGGGGTCGACATTTCGATCTGAATCACGGCTCGAGTCGAGCCGGACATCGTGCCTCAGGAGTCAGCAACGAATCTCGCTAGCCTCGCTCCCGGAACGGTGGCAGAGTGGACAAATGCAGCCGCCTTGAAAGCGGCCGGCTCAAAAGGCCCGGGGGTTCGAATCCCTCCCGTTCCGCTCAGCCGTGCACTTCAGTGCATGAAGTGCACTAAAGTGCACGGCGCTACTCATGAAAATCGATCATCCTCTTCTCAGCGTCACCGGCGGACTCGAAGGAGTGGTCCTCCAGGTTCTGGCCGGAACGACCGAAGTGATCGCTCTCGGGGATATTCATCGGCTTGCGGGCACCGCATCGAAAAGTGGAGTGCGAAAAGCCATCATCCGATTGGTCTCGAACGGAATCGTCGACGCCGTGCCCGGCGGATACACCTTGAATCGCGAACACCTGGCTAGTTCCGCAATCGTCCAACTTGCAGGCTTGAGGGGACTTCTCTTCGAACGGATCAGAGAAGTTGTCACGAATTGGCCGAACGAAGTCCACCTTGTGGGAATTTTCGGATCGCTTGCTCGAGGTGTCGGAGATGAGAAGAGCGATATCGATGTTCTTGTGATTGGGGACGATGTCGCGGAAGGCACTGTTGGTCATCTCGCAGAGCAAGTGCAACGTTGGACGGGCAACGTTTGTCATGTCGTTGCACTGACGAGGAAAGAACTTGACGAAGTCAAGCGAAGGAAAGAGTCGATTTTGGAATCGTGGCGCCAAGATCTCGTTGTGGTTCACGGAGACAAATCGGTGCTCAGTCAGAATGTGCGTGCGTGACACGCTCCGGTGGCAGAGTCAGCAACTGCACGGGATCAGAAGCAAGAAATCGATTTGAGCAGGCAGAGTCCTTTTTGATCGTGGCCTCGAGGACCGTGAATGACGAGCAGGAGAAATCGTCCCCGGGGGTTGCCGCGGCGTTGGCAGTTCTTGCAGCTGCCGATGCGGCGTGCTGTGCCGCCCTTGGCAAGAGATCACGTGGGCAGGATCATCGTCAGGCTGTTCTACTCGTGAAAACAATTTTCCCATTTGGAACCGAGATGGCCCGGGCCTTGAGCGAATTGCTTGCTGCAAAGGACGACGTTCACTATGGCTCGTCACTCGTCAGTGCAAACAAAGCTGAGCGCATGGTTCGGCAAGCAACGATTCTCCTTGAATTTTTCGTCGATCGGTACACGGATGATCCATTGCGAGGAAATTGCATTCAACGCCCTCCTTCGTGAGGTGATGAGGCGGTAATCAAAAGCTCAGCAGTTCTTGTTCGTCGGAACGTACGCAACGATGTCAGACGCCATGTCACCGACCATCACGTCGCGACGTTCGAAATCCCCTGATTCGACGAGTTGCTCCAATTCGCCGACAGTCCGAGCAGCGGTCGACGCCGTGTCGACGACCACGAGTCCGCCCGTTGCGGCGAGGTCACATGGCAACGCGCTCATGATCGGTTCGGTGTCGTAGAAGCGATCGGATAGATCGTGATATCCGTCGGGCAGATAGCGAGCGGGAGTCCGTGTCATCCACCAGACGAGGTCCGCATTGTTCGTGACGACGTATGCAGGATCGAGATCGCGGACGACGTCGGTCAAATTCGTCGGTTGAGGCGGCTCAGGTCTCTCGAGCCATTGCCACGGGTGGGTCGCAACGACCGTCCATGCTGCAAGCGCACACCAAGCAAATGCCGTTGAGCTATTTCTCCCGAACCACCATCCAGCTGCGCTGATGACGAGCAATCCGGATGGCATGAGAATGCGGTTCTCCAACTTCACGACGGCATCGATGAACACCATGGATGGAATGACAGCGAGGGCGAGCATCATGGCGAGAACGAGTGTCGGCTCGAGAGGCGATGTTGTTCGGCGACGAAGTCGCGCGACCCATGCCCAGATGACGATGCATGCGGCAACTGCGGCGGCCGATGTGATCATCCAATCGATGAGGTCAGGTCGGAAACTCATGCGTAGCAGCGTTGCTGTCTGATCACCCGAGCTCGCCTCGAACCATCCGCCGATGCCGCGTGACGTGAAGAACACATCTGTCGAGTCGAGAGAGTGAAACGAAATCTTCCGCGTTCCTCCAGCTGCGATCACCGTCGCTACGAGCGGCCCGATTGCAGTGATCGTTCCCCAGGTTGCAGCACGTCGCCATCGAAGTCCGCGTTGGACGAGCAAGACGGCAACGACGACGGCAACGATCGGTCCGACGAAACGAAGCATGCCGATCAACACCGTCAGCAGTCCCATTGCAACAAGCCAGCGGACATCAGGTGACGGACGACGCACCACCATGATGACGAGCCAGATCACTGCTGCGCAGAAAAGAGGTTCGGACAGTACGCCGGCTGATGTGAAGCGAAGAATGGGCCAGCAGCTCAGAGCGATGCCGAGGACGGACCTGAACCACAGTTCGCTCGACCGTCGAGGCGACCAGGGGCCAATCACCACCCCAGCAGTGATCGCCCCGATCGACACAAGATTGACGAGTGCAGCTGCAGTCGTGAGGGGAAGGACGAGATCGAAAAGTGCGATCACGAATGGAAGACCGATGCCGAAATCTGCATACGGCGACCATCCGGCGTTGCGGACGGTGTCGATGAGGGACAGTTCCGAGAACGACGCAACGAGCGGTGTCTCGAAGAAGCGACCCTGAGCGATAGCCGAGGCCCCTGCGAGGTACGAACCGGAGTCACCGATGATTGCCAGCCCGGTACGCAGTCGCCATGCAGCCATGGCCATGGTGATGGCAGCCGTGGCGAGCCCCACGATCAGCACTCGGCGTCGGCTTGGCTGTGCGATGCGATCAGAGTAATCCGCTGGGGTTCGCAGACGTTCGAGGTCGGTCATGAGTCGCGGTCATGAGTATGGGCCAGATTCGTCGATCCCGGACTTTCGGGCCCAGTCGACCGGACATGGAGTGGCATCGGATCGGACATGTACACTGCTCGGACTGCCTGGGAGAGGTGCCGGAGCCAGGTTGAACGGGACGTCCTGCTAAGACGTTGACCTCCGAAAAGGGGTCCGTGGGTTCAAATCCCACCCTCTCCGCAAGACTCTCGAACTCTTGAAATCTGGGGATAACTCCAGATAGTGACGTATTTTCCCTGTAACCGTTCGGTTGCCTGTGGACAACTTCTGCCTGATCGTCCGGCCCGCACGGGGTGGGGTTGTTTCAGTTGTATGACACGAGCAGACTTCTGAAGTCCGTCCTCCGAGTGAGAACGGGCCTTGGGGACACATGAGCACCTACCACCAGAACTTCCGATCGGAGCCCTATCCACGGGCGACCGGACCTGGCCGTCGAGGCCGGAGGCGTCGTTCGATCGCGGACCCGCGAGATGCCTTCCGGCGCCGTCTCGGGGCAATGGTGCTCCTCGGACTTCTGCTCGCTCCCGTCGTGTGGGCGACGCGTAACGATGGCAAGCCAGTCGGCGTGGCCTACACCGGCGGCGCTGCGGCCGTTGTTCAGTTCGATCCCTCCGCTGGGTCGGCATCGGCACCTCCGGTTGTGGCCCCGCCAGAAGACGTTCAAGTACCGACGAGCCCAGCTCCCGCCCCCGAGGATCTCATCCCAGTCGACGAGCCCGTCGAGACAGAGCCGCCACAGAATGCGGTTGCACAGACTGCGGCGGCAGTCGTGCAGTGTCTGTCGTACACGGTGCAACTCGGAGACTCTTGGTACGGAATCGCCGAAAAGGCAGGCGTGAAGGCGGGCGAGATCGCCGGTCGCAATGGAATGACCCTGCAGTCGAATCTTTTGGTCGGCTCGGAGATCTGTTTGCCTCCTGGGGCGACAGTTCCGCCGATCAAGACGACTGTTGCTCCGCAGACGACGCAAGCTCCCAAGTGTTCGGGCCAGTACACAGTGAAGGCAGGAGACTCCTGGAGCCTGATCGCCAGCCGCCACTCGGTGACCTCGACAGAACTAGCGAGTGTGAACGACAAGAAAGTTCGGTCGACGCTTTTGATCGGCGACGTGCTGTGTCTCCCTGTTGGGGCGAAAGCTCCTGCGGCGACGTCAGCTCCGAGACCGTCATCGGGCGGATCGTCGAGTGGTCCGACGCGGACGTACACACGGGCAGAACTCGAGCAGATCGTGCGCGACGCCTGGCCCGATGAACTCGAAAGACGAGCCTTCTATGTCGTCGATCGTGAAAGTCGTTGGACTCCGAACGTGAAGAACGCTTGGCCGTCACGTGAGAATCCGTGTTGTTACGGTCTCTTCCAGATCAACTGGACAGCCCACAAGTCATGGTTGAAGGATCATGGTGTGACGACCCCGACTCAATTGTTCGATCCGGTCGTGAACGCCAAGATGGCGTACGTCATCTATCAGCGTGCCGGCAGTTGGCAGCCGTGGTGGACATCTGGATGGCGTCCGACGGACTGACGCCTCGAGGTGTCGGTAAGGCACCTCCGGCTCTAGGATTGTCGTCCTGCGCTCGTAGCTCAATGGATAGAGCATCTGACTACGGATCAGAAGGTTAGGGGTTCGAGTCCCTTCGAGCGCGCGAATGTGTTGTCGCCTCGGGCGAACTTGGCGGCGAGGACAACTGATCACTGCGTGTTCGGTAGTTGTCCTGACTCATCGAGTCCCAACGGCCGGTAATTCCGAGGAAAGTTGGAAGAACCTTCTTCTGCTTCAGGGAAGGTGCACGTGCTGGCGTCGACATTGACGGTCCAGACCGCATCACCAGTTGGTTGAGGTGTGAGGCTTTGGAACCTGATGAGGG
>QXGG01057509.1_pt1 | contig 28169 bp, 25 predicted proteins | sample 1982491 | NCBI WGS metagenome assembly QXGG01 (sample SAMN09924614, study PRJNA488089) | Wastewater metagenome, whole genome shotgun sequencing project. | isolation source: South African research farm wastewater | place: South Africa: Irene, Agricultural Research Council, Animal Production... | reverse complement strand
TATAGCCGTGCAGCACCTTGGACTTGGCTGGAGGATGCCCATGAGTAACAACACAGCATTAAAACTTGCCGTAGTTGGGCATACCAATGTGGGGAAAACCTCACTGCTGCGCACCCTCACCCGTGATGTCGGTTTCGGTGAGGTCTCGCACCGCCCCAGCACCACTCAGCATGTGGAGGGCGCGCGCTTATCCGTCGATGGTGAAGCCTTAGTTGAGCTCTACGATACGCCCGGCTTTGAAGATGCCGTCGCGCTCTATGACTATATCGAACAGCTACCGCGCGCCACTGAGCGCCTTGATGGTCCTGAGCAAGTGCAGCGTTTTCTGGAGAGCAGTGAAGCCCGCCAACGCTTTGAACAAGAAGCCAAAGTGCTGCGCCAACTGCTGCAATCTGATGCGGGCTTTTATGTGATTGATGCGCGCGAACCGGTACTGGCAAAATACCGTGATGAGCTGGCTATTTTAGCCATGTGCGGCAAACCCTTATTGCCCGTGCTCAATTTTGTCCACAGCCCAGAACAGCGCGAAGCCACTTGGCGAGACGTACTGGCGCGTTTAGGACTGCATGCGGTGGTGCGCTTTGATACCGTGGCACCGCCAGAAGACGGCGAGCAACGCCTGTATGAAAACCTCAGTTTAGTTCTTGATAACCAACGCCCGCGCCTGCAGCGCCTGATCGATGACAGCCACAAGCAACGCCAGATTCGCCGCAGTGCAGGCCAACAGTTGATCGCAGAACTGCTGATTGATGTCAGCGCTTGTCGGCGCAGTGTGCATCCAGAACAGCTTGAGCAGGCCATCCAAACGCTGCATCAGGATGTTCGCCAACGTGAACAGCGCTGCGTGGAAGCCTTATTAAAACTCTATGCCTTTCGCCAAGACGACGCGCTGGCCGATGCGTTACCGCTCGATGAAGGCCGTTGGCGTGATGATCTATTTAATCCCGCCACCATGAAGCAAATGGGCGTTAAAGTCGGTGGCGGTATAGCCGCCGGTGCTGCAACCGGCGCGGGCATCGACTTGATGACTGGTGGTTTAAGTTTAGGCATGGCCGCAGTAGTAGGTGCCGCCGTGGGTGGTTTAACCCAGACTTTTCGTAATTACGGCGAGCGCTTAAAAGGTAAGTGGCGCGGTGAGCGCGAATTGACCGTCAACGACAGCACCTTACGCTTACTGGCCATTCGTCAACAGCGTTTGCTGCATGCGTTAGAGCTGCGCGGACATGGTGCGCAAGAACATATTCAGCTGGCGGTTCCCCAAGAGCAACACTGGCGCAACGGCGAACTCGCACCCGCCTTAATCAGCGCCCGCGCTTACCCTACATGGTCCAGTCTAAATGGCGCTAAGCCACAACCCAGCAGTGCTCGCATGCAAGCGCTGACCGAGCTATTAACCCGCCTTGATCAAGCATACGCGCAACCTGAGCAGTCTGAATAACCTTGCCGGTCAGCTCAGCAGTAGTACTAAGCTGTCCGGCAAGAACAACATCAGTGCTAACTCGTATCAGTCCGCTTCGCCCATTTGCGTTTGCAAATAGTTTTGAATGCCTACTTTTTCGATCAAGCCCAGCTCAGTTTCTAACTGATCAATATGCTCTTCTTCATCGTCAAGAATGACTTTCAAGATATCGCGGCTGACGTAATCTTGTACCGCTTCACAATGACCAATGGCTGCGAGTAAATCAGTGCGCGCCAGATGCTCAAGAGCCAAATCACTGGCCAACATTTCTTGAGTGTTCTCACCGATCTGTAGTTTGCCCAGATCTTGCAAATTAGGCAGGCCTTCGAGGAATAAAATACGCTCAATCAAGGTATCGGCATGGCGCATTTCTTCAATGGATTCTTCATATTCCCATTTAGCCAACGCCTTTAAGCCCCAGTCTTTATACATACGTGAATGTAAAAAATACTGATTAATGGCTACCAGTTCGTTACCGAGAATACGGTTGAGATGCTCAATTACTTTAGTGTCGCCTTTCATCTGCGCGCCCTCATCAATTGGAGTGATGGACAAAGCATAGCAGACTCACAGAGGCGACTGTATAAAGAATAGCCTGTCAGGAGCGCTGCTTAAATGGCGTAAGCCAAGTCATCGGCAGAAGCGATGAGGGTGTCTTTAATGGCATGCTGGGTAATTGTTTTCGCGCTGCAGGCACATTTACCGCACTGCGTGCCGCAACCGGTAATCTCGCGCACCTCACGCCAGCTGCGTGCGCCCTCTTCCACCACTTGGCGGATTTTATGATCAGTAACACCTTTGCATAAACAGATATACATAGACTGGCCCAAGCAAATAAACAACTGATACGAATGCTAATGATTCGTATCTATAATTGCAAGCCTCTATTCCTATTTAGCGCTACCGCTCATCAGTCTGACTCCAACCGATACTGCTCTACACATGGCCCACTGTTGGTCTGATTCAGTTGCGCGACCGCCTGCAATAACATCTGTGCAGTGGCGTCCCAGCCCAAGCAACCATCGGTAATGGAAACGCCATACTGCAAGTTATCGCAGAGCGCTTGCTGGCCATCCACTAAGTTACTTTCCAACATGACGGCGCGCAAACGGTGCTCGCCAGCAGCGCGTTGCGCCAAGACAGACTGTAAAACCTGCGGCTGTAACTGCGGATTTTTACCGCTGTTGGCATGACTGCAATCGACCATCAGCGCCGGATCTACATGCGCTTGAGTTAAGGCCGCGCAGGCTTGTGCGATGCTGTGTGCATCATAGTTTGGCCCGTGATGCCCACCGCGTAACACTAAGTGCGTATCAGGATTACCCTGAGTGGCCACCAAGGCGGCACGACCTTGAGCATCTAAGCCAAAGTGCTGGTGCGCATGCGCAGCAGAACGCATCGCATCTGTGGCAATACCCACACTGCCGTCCGTACCGTTTTTAAAACCCACTGGAAAAGCTAAACCACTGACCATCTCGCGGTGAATTTGCGACTCACTGGTACGCGCACCAATCGCCGCCCAGCTCAGCAAGTCATCAAAGTAGCCCGCCGCCATAGGTTGTAACAGCTCGGTTGCCACCGGTAAATTGAGCTCCAGCATCTGTAGCATCAACTGACGTGAAAGCTGCAAGCCCTGTGCCATATCCGCACTGCCATCCAGATGTGGATCGTATAACAGCCCTTTCCAGCCCACAGTGGTGCGCGGTTTCTCAATATAAACGCGCATCGCCAACAGCATGTGCTCGGATACCTGCTGCGCTAACACCGCTAAGCGCTCGGCGTATTCCAGTGCTTCGTCAATATTGTGAATAGAACAAGGGCCTATCACCACCAATAAGCGCGAATCTTCACCCTTTAAGATGGCCCGCACCTGTTCGCGCTGCTGCTGTACCCGTCGCGCCAGCTCAGCTGTGAGCGGCAGTTGCTGACGTAATTCTTGCGGGCTGGCTAAGACTTGCGTGTGACGTGCGGCCTTAGGCAATGTTGTGATGGCTGCCAGATCCAATGCGCTGTGGCTGTGGTCGAGAGCAAGAGCTGTATTTAAAGCGTTCATAATTATCCTTGGCTTAGCGGCTGTACCGCTAGGCGCTTTACTGAGTTAATCGTCGTAAACAATGGGGTAACGCCAGCTTGTGATTGCTAAAGCGCCAGCTCAAATCATCAAAACGCTCTGGATAATCGGCATACATGGCCATGTGCTAATCCTCTTAATCAAAAAAATGAAAATCTAAAAACAAAAAACCCCGGGTGGGAAGCCAACCGGGGTTTATCTAAAGCAGTGGTAGGCGACCCGTTAAAAGAGGCCCACCTGTATGAATATCAGGCGCGCCTTTGGCTAAACCAATATCCATAAAAATAATACGCTGCAGAGTTATCTAACAAACGCGCACAGGTCAATAACACAGCAAGTGGCTGCGTAACTGACATCAATTTAAGTGCGTGATTTAACATAGAACTCTCCAAACAGAGCAATTAACATACTGCATGCGTATCGCTAGTGCAACTGGGCTTAACGGTCTGTGCGGTAAATTTTATCGCCATTTAAGCCACGACCCCAAGGTAAACCTGAGTTCTGCCAGCCATTTTTCAAACGCATGCCTGCTTGTGGACCTTCGCTCAAAGCATCGCCCTGAAAGCCATTGACAACAAAGCGCGCATTCGGCAAACCGGCTTCACGTAAGACAATAGCGCTGGGCTCACCGCGCTCACTACCCGAGCGGCACATGGTGATCACTTCAGTGTTTTCATCCCAGCCGCGTTTAGCCAGTTCAGCCTTGATCTGCTCAACAAACTCAGGATTGCGCTCCATTGGGAAGATATTGCGCTCGGCGTTCCACTTGCTGCGGTCAGCCATTAGAAAGGGGATATTCACATCCACTGCATCAGTGAAACCCACAAACATAATTTCTACCGGATCACGCACATCAACTAAGAGCATCGGCTGCTCGCTTTGTTGAGTTTTCGCGTAAGCATCTTCAGCGCTGATAGCTAATTCAACTGCTTGCACAGAAAAAACCGCCAGTGATAATAACGCACCACCAAGTAAACTTTGTAAACGTGTCATGGGCTGAATCTCCATTGAGTAAGTTGCAACATAATACACTATCGTAAATTAATTAGCGCATAGACCAAGGGCGTCATTCGTCGCGCAAACTGATCACCGACCACCCTCGCTGCTGTGCTATTGCACGCAAAGTATCATCAGGATCCACTGCTACCGGATGGCTGACTTGCTCAAGCAGCGGCAGATCATTATGTGAGTCACTGTAAAAGTAGCTGTCCGCCAATGTTGCTTGATGCTCAGCGAGCCACTCATTCAGGCGTGTAATTTTACCTGCCTGAAAACTGGGCACATTGACCAGCTCGCCGGTGTATTGTCCGTCGTGCATACCGCACTCAGTGGCAATTAAATGCTCCACGCCTAAACGCTGGGCAATGGGGCCCGTAATAAAGCGATTGGTGGCCGTAATAATCATTACTACATCACCAGCTGCACGGTGCTGAGCTAACAGTGCTTCACCCTTGGGCAAAATCAGCGGCTCAATACAATCGCGCATAAACTCAGCATGCCAAGCATCAAGCTGTGCCTTATCGGTGCGCCCCAGCACTTCTTGGCAAAAGTTTTGATACGCCACGACATCCAATTTACCGGCCAGGTAGTCGGCATAAAAACTATCGTTTTTTGCACGATAAGCCTCCACGTCGACCAAGCCACGCGCGCACAGATACTCGCCCCACTGGTGATCACTGTCACCGGCTAATAAGGTGTTGTCCAAATCAAAAATAGCCAAACGCACGGCAGATACCTTAATTAATGCTAAAAAGAACCCGCAGCATAACGATTTTCTATGCGCCTGCCCATTCTGACCATAAAGCGCGTTGCCGCCTGAGCGCCCTTTGTGGAACAATGGCAGCAAGACTTTGAGTACAGGGTGCGGACATGATTGATTCAGATGGCTTTCGTCCGAATGTTGGCATTATCCTGACTAACGATGACGGACAAGTGCTCTGGGCGCGACGCGTTAATCAAGATGCATGGCAGTTTCCACAAGGTGGTATTAATCCACATGAAAGCGCTGAAGAAGCGCTGTACCGTGAGTTGCATGAAGAAATTGGCCTACAGCAGGACGACGTGGATATCCTCGCTTGCACACGTGGCTGGCTGCGTTATCGCTTGCCACAACGTTTAGTACGCACCCACAGTCAACCGCTGTGTATTGGCCAGAAACAAAAGTGGTTTTTATTGCGTTTGCGCAGCAGTGATGAACGTGTGCGTATGGATTTAACCGAAAAGCCTGAATTTGATGGTTGGCGCTGGGTCAGTTATTGGTACCCTTTAGGCCAAGTGGTGGCATTTAAACGTGATGTGTACCGGCGTGCTTTAAAAGAGCTCGCTTACCAACTCCCTACTCGAGACTCTCTTTAAGTTGTCCGACTCAACACGCACTGATAGCAGCATGTTGACCATGCTGCGCACCATCTCTCAAGAAGTAAACGCAGCTAAGGATTTACCTGCGGCGCTGGCGATCATCGTTAAACAAGTGCGCGTAGCGATGAACAGTCATGTGTGCTCAGTGTATTTATACGAGGCCGCACGCGACCGCTACATACTGATGGCCACTGAAGGTCTAAATAAAGGCTCAGTGGGTAAAGTCAGTATGGCTTCGCATGAAGGTTTGGTTGGCTTAGTCGGCAGTCGTGCAGAAACCATTACCCTTGAAGATGCCACCAACCATCCGCGTTTTTTATATTTCCCGCAAACCGGTGAAGAGCGTTACGCCTCTTTTTTAGGCACGCCTATTATTCACCATCGCCAAGTCATGGGTGTATTGGTCGTTCAGCAAAAAGAGCGTCGCCAGTTTGATGAGGGTGATGAAGCTTTTTTAGTCACCATGAGCGCACAACTCTCAGGGGTCATCGCCCACGCTGAAGCCACCGGTTCCATTCGCGGCTTGGGTAAGCAAGGTAAAGGTATTCAGGAAGCGCGCTTTATCGGCGTACCTGGCGCGCCCGGCGCTGCACTCGGCACCGCTGTGGTGGTATTGCCAGTGGCAGATTTGGATGTGGTGCCAGATAAAGCTGTCAACGATATTGCTGAGCAATTGCAGTTATTTAACTCAGCCCTAGAATCAGTGCGTGCTGATATCCGCACCTTATCGGCGCGTCTCTCCAGTCAATTACAGCCGCAAGAACGCGCTTTATTTGATGTGTATTTAATGATGCTCGAACACACTGCTTTAGCCGGTGATGTGATTCGTGAAATCAACACGGGACAATGGGCGCAAGGGGCATTACGCCAAGTCGTCAGCAAACATATCCAACGCTTTGAGCACATGGATGATGATTACCTGCGTGAGCGTGCCTCTGATGTGAAAGATCTGGGCCGACGCTTGCTCTCGTATTTGCAGCAAGCGCAGCAACAAACCTTGATCTACCCCGACAACACCATTTTAGTCAGCGAAGAATTATCGCCAGCAATGCTCGGTGAAGTGCCACCGGAAAAGCTGGTGGGTTTGGTATCAGTGCTGGGTTCGCGCAACTCGCATGTGGCTATTCTGGCACGCGCCATGGGCATTCCAACCGTAGTGGCGGCAGTGGATTTGCCTTATACCCGCCTCGATGGGATTGAGTTAATTCTTGATGGGTATCACGGTGATGTGTTTACCAACCCCAGCTTACTGTTGCGCCAGCAATATGCCGAAGTGGTTGAAGAAGAGCGTTTAATCAATCGAGACTTAGACAGCTTACGCGGCCTGCCCTGCGTCACTTTAGATGGTCATCATCTGCCGCTGTGGGTCAATACCGGTTTACTCGCTGACGTAAAACGCGCACAACAACGCGGTGCGGAAGGCGTCGGCTTGTATCGCTCAGAAGTGGCCTTTATGGGCACGTCACGTTTTCCCAGTGAAAGTGAACAAGTGGTGATGTACCGCGAGCAACTGCAAGCCTTTCACCCCTTGCCTGTCACCATGCGTACGCTGGATATTGGCGGTGATAAACCGCTGTCGTATTTCCCCATTAAAGAAAGCAACCCCTATTTAGGTTGGCGCGGCATTCGTATCACCCTCGATCACCCGGAGATTTTTCTGGTACAAGTGCGCGCGATGATCAAAGCCAGTGCCGGTTTAGACAACCTGCACATTTTGCTGCCAATGATTTCTGGTGTGCATGAACTCGATGATGCCCAGCACTTAATTCATCGCGCTTGGGGTGAACTGATCAGCGAAGGTCTGGCAGTCAAAATGCCCGACATTGGCGTGATGATTGAAGTGCCTTCAGCGGTGTATCAAGCGCGCGAACTGGCACGTATGGCTGACTTTATCTCCGTCGGTTCTAACGACTTAACCCAGTATTTATTAGCCGTCGACCGTAACAATGCTCGGGTCGCGGCACTCTATGATTACCTGCATCCGGCGGTACTTCAGGCTTTACAAGAAGTGGTCAGCGCGGCGCACGCTGAAGGCAAACCCGTGAGTATTTGTGGGGAAATGGCGGGCGATCCAGTGGCTGCGGTGTTATTACTGGCGATGGGCTTTGATAGCTTATCGATGAACTCAACCCATTTACCCAAGGTTAAGTGGCTGTTGCGTAAGATGACTCATACTCACGCGAAAGCCTTACTGGATGAAGTGTCGATGATTGATAATCCAGAAGTGATTCACAGCACCCTCAATCTTGCACTGAGTAATTTAGGACTCGGCAAAGTACTCAACCCCGCGTCCAGCGTACAAACTTAAGAGTAAGGCTGATCTGTATGCATTCACGTATTAAATATGTTGCCGCACTGCTGCTCGCGCTACAGAGTCTGCCGAGTGTTGCGGCCGAGCATGACAGTGTCAGTTTTATGCATTGGTGGGTATCTAAAGGTGAGCAAGCCAGTATCAATGTCCTTAAAAACAGGCTCACTCAGCAAGATATTGAGTGGGACGCGAAGGCCTACGCTGGTAGCGGTACCTCACGCTACGGTGATGTTTTGGTTAAGCGGGTTGCCACAGGTACACCGCCTACAGCGGCACAATTAGTTGGTTACGATATCCAAATGTGGGCCGAGCAAGGTGCTTTGCATTCACTGGATGACTTAGCCATCGCGGGCGAGTGGGATGAGGTTGTTCCCAACGATATCCAGTTGCTGTCCAAATACCAGGGGCACTGGATTGCTGCACCCATCAACGCACACTCGACGAATTGGCTCTGGGTTAATAACACACTGCTTGAGCAAATCGGTGGTCACGAACCTGATAACTGGAGCGAGCTGATTTATTTGCTGGATAAAGCCCAAGCGGCGGGGATTATTCCGCTGGCTATTGGCGGCGAAGCTTGGGAGCACACGCTCCTGTTTGAATCTGTCGCAGCGGGTGTGGGCGGTGCTGAGTTTTATCGTCATGCGTTTATTGATCTTGATACCCATGCTTTAGACCCTGAACGGCTCCTGACTATTTTTCAACGCATGAGCAAACTGCGTACGTATATCGATCCCGAATTTGCCCAACGTTACTGGGATGAAGCCACCGATTTAGTGTACCAAGGTAAAGCCTTGTTGCAGGTGCAAGGCACTTGGGTGAATGGTGAATTTATAGCTCAAGATTTAACGGCCGGGGTTGATTACCAATGTTTTAACTTCCCAGATACCCAAGGTATATTTTTATTCAACAGCGACCAATATGTTTTCTTTAAAGACAGTCAAACTGATAAACAGACACTGGATCGCTTTGTCACAACTTTAATGGATACTGACTTTCAGCGTGACCTAAATCACCGTACGGGTGCTGCGCCTGCGCGTACCGATGTGCCCTTAACCAGCTTTAATGCCTGCGGCCAGCGCAGTATTGCGCATATGCGCAGTAGCAATATGCGCCGCTCTTTAATGGGCTCAATCGCTATGGGTAATGCCAGCCCTCCCGATGCCAAAGAGGCGATTTATCAAGTGGTCAGCGAGCACTTCTATGGCCGTATCAGTAACGAGCAAGCCGTAGCGCAATTGCAAGCTGTTATCGCCACGGCTGCCGCTGCCAAACAGGCTATAGCGGCGGCAAATTAAGCTGAACTTGCGTGGAAGACTCACTATCCAATGCATAACTGCGCTCAGTCATCTGCACAGCGCCATCAGCAAACATACGCACTAACTGAGTCACCCGAGTGCCATACACTTCGCCGCGGATAAATATACTCGAGAGCATGCGCTCCATGGCCAAGCCAACACCGGTATCAGGTAACTGATCGTCATCAGCGCGTTGCTCGTCTTGCATCAAGGCCAATAACAGCTGATCGTCAGCCTGTAAATGCTGAGCAAAACGACTGCGTATGCGTACTAATTTTGGCCAAGGCGTATCTAAACTGCCATTACACAACGCGTAGATACCGGGACTTAAACGCACAGGGCGCGGCTGCCGAGAACTGACATACCACATCGTCTCTAGATCACCGAGGAGCAAATTAAAACCACTGTAGTGCTGCGCTGCGCTGCCAACCTGCCGCGCATAAGCCTCTGCACTGAGAGGCGTGGTTAAGTAATCACTGACGAGGGCGCCACGTGAGCGCATAGGCTTGGCTAAATTGTCACCTCGAATATTGGTCAGCGCGGCAAAACGGCGCTGCGCAGTGACACCCAGCCAAGTGCCACCGGCCTCTAAATCACGCCCAGCATAAATACTGGGCTGATCCGACCACTGCGCCAAAGCAGCACTGGGTCGTGCTTTAACTTCATCACGATTCGCCAGCAATAGCAGCGGTTGCGCGTTACCCGGCTGCCAAGAGAACACAACTAAACACATAACTGATCCACTTCCACCTCAACTGCAGGTTAAACAGACGTCGCCGTGCTCACTGCAACTTGCAATACGGTACCATCCTGGCCAATCACTTTAACCCGCTGCCCAACAGCTGCATCGGGGCCACTCACTAACCAATAACTGTCACCCGCTTTGATTTTGCCACGTCCACCAATGATTGCTTCGTGCACAACAAATTCGCTCCCGAGCAACTCGCTGCCGCGCCGATTTAAACGCGGAGCAACCGCAGGTAAAGTGCGCAAACGGCGCCACCATAACCAAGCTGTCGCCAATGACAACACCGCAAAACTGATAAACTGCCACGCCCAAGAGAGCTCGGGAAACACCAGCACCAACAGCCCCACCAGCGCCGCCGCCGTACCAAACCATAAAAAATAGCCGGCGGTGCCAAACACTTCAATAATCAACAGTACTGCAGCAAAAGCCAGCCAATCCCACACGGCTAAGTTTTGCAAATAGGTACTCATGCCTTTTTCCCATCAAACGAGGCTTTAACAATTTCACTGATACCACCAATGCTACCAATCAACTGACTGGCTTCCAGTGGCATCATAATGACTTTACTGTTATCCGCTGAGGCGATATTGCCGAGGGCATCGATATACTTTTGCGCGACAAAGTAATTCACCGCCTGCACGCTACCGCTGCTGATCGCTTCTGACACCATGCGCGTGGCTTCAGCTTCAGCTTGAGCAGCACGCTCACGCGCTTGCGCTTCAAGAAAGGCCGCTTCGCGCTTACCTTCTGCCTTCAGGATTTGCGATTGTTTTTCACCTTCGGCGGTTAAAATATCAGCCTGACGACGGCCTTCAGCTTCTAAAATAGAGGCGCGCTTAAGTCGTTCAGCCTTCATCTGACTGGCCATGGCCGCGACAAGATCCGCTGGCGGGGTGATATCTTTAATTTCAATACGGGTAACTTTTACCCCCCAAGGCGCAGTGGCTTGGTCAACGGTATGCAACAAACGCTCGTTAATCACATCGCGCTGGCTGAGCATCTGATCCAACTCCATCGAACCCAATACGGTACGGATATTGGTAATCACCAAGTTTAAAATCGCATACTCTAAATCACTGACTTCATAAGCGGCTTGGGCGGTGTTAACCACTTGAAAAAAGCACACCGCATCAATGCGCACAATGGCATTATCGGCACTGATCGCTTCTTGTGCGGGGATATCTAAGACACGCTCCATCACGCTGATTTTGCGTCCTACGGTATCCATAATCGGCACAATAATATTTAAACCCGGTTTTAGCGTGCCGGTATAACGACCAAAACGCTCGACCGTCCATTCATACCCTTGCGGCACCACCTTAAAGCCCATAAAGACGATGGCGGCAATTAAGCCAACAAATAAAAACAAGACTAAACCAATATCCATACATACTCCGTGACGACAAGAAGGTTGAACGTTCGATTATAGGGCTAAGATCCGCAGCAACAGCAGCTATTTTTGCTGACTTTGCGGCGTCACACGTAAAATCTCTTCAATGGTACTCAGCCCTGCAGCCACCTTCTGCGCGCCGGATAAACGCAAACTGCGCATCCCGTCGCGATACGCTTGGTTTTTTAATGCCACCAAGTCGGTATCCGCCATAATCAGCGGCTTGATGGCATCATTGAGTTGCATAATCTCATAGACTCCTGCACGGCCACGGTAACCTGTCTCGCGACACTCAATACACCCCACGGCCTGCTGCGCACTTTTAGGTAAAGGCGCACTCCACGGATAGGTCAGCGCATTCCAGTCTTCGGCACTGATTGCCACCGGCGCTTTACAATGCGGACACAAGGTACGCACCAAACGCTGCGCCATGACGCCCAATAACGTTGCCTTAAGTAAGTAATAAGGCACACCCAGTTCAAGCAAACGCGTAATAGCGCTGGGCGCATCATTGGTGTGCAAGGTTGACAGTACTAAGTGTCCGGTTAAAGCCGCTTGAATGGCCATTTCTGCGGTTTCTAAGTCGCGAATTTCGCCGATCATGATGATATCGGGATCTTGCCGCATCAAAGCGCGGATGCCGCTGGCAAAATTCAAATCAATATTGTGCTGCACTTGCATCTGATTAAAAGACGACTCAATCATCTCAATAGGATCTTCGATGGTGCAGACATTCACCTCTTCCGTCGCCAGTTGTTTCAAGGTGGTGTAGAGCGTGGTAGTTTTGCCTGATCCGGTCGGGCCGGTCACCAAAATAATGCCATTGGGCTGGCACGTCATACTGCGCCAGCGCTGCAGGTCTTCAGCGGAAAAACCCAGCTGATCAAAGCCTTTGAGCAGCACTTCAGGATCAAAAATACGCATCACCAACTTTTCACCAAAGGCGGTGGGCATGGTGGATAAGCGCAGTTCCACTTCATTGCCAGCGGGCGTTTTAGTTTTGACCCGACCGTCTTGCGGCTTACGCTTTTCCGCAACGTTCATGCGCCCCAAAGACTTTAAGCGGCTGACCACCGCCATAGTGACCTGCGCTGGAAACTGATAAACAGTGTGCAAAACACCGTCAATACGAAAACGTACCGAGCCTTGTTCGCGCCGCGGCTCAATATGAATATCACTGGCGCGCTGCTGAAAGGCGTACTGAAACAACCAGTCAACAATATTAACGATATGCGCGTCGTTGGCATCGGGCTCTTGATCGCTAGCACCTAGGTTAAGCAGTTGCTCAAAATTGCCCACACCACTGATAAATTGATCACCGGCAGTAGCGCCCGATACCGAGCGTGCCAGTCGGTAAAACTCAGTGGTAAAACGCTGAATATCAGCAGGGTTGGCCACCACACGCTTAATCGGACGACGCAGCACATGGGCTAAATTAGCTTCCCAGCCATGCATAAACGGCTGCGCACTGGCAATGGTGACGCAGGTGCTATCGGTAGCGACCGCAACAATTTTATGACGCTGAGCAAACGCATAAGACATCAAAGGTGTCACCGCCGCCACATCAATTTTTAGCGGGTCAATGCGCAAATACGGCTGCTGTGCCCACTCCGCCAACCATAGAGTCAGCGTTTCTAAATCCAACTTGCGCCCAGCGCGGGTCAGATCGTTCAACTGTTGGTTGGCGATGTACTCCAAAGGATGCAGATGTACCGTCGCTGCATCACCGCGGCGGGCGGCAAGACAGTTTTCCGCCATATCCTGATCAATACGCCCCTGCTTAACCAGTTCGGTTAGGACGTCGTTGAGATCTAATAAACGTTCAGGCGTATGCATCGAGGCCGACGGCATAAAATATCCCTGTGTAATCGCTCAATAAAACAGGCATACCGAGCAGCTCAGCATGCCCGATATAAAACCACCGTTTAACGCATCAATTGCTTCCACGCAGTGAGGGTCAAAATTGTGCCCAACTGCTCGCGGCGCAGCACTAAAGCTTCAGCATCTAACGGCTGTAAAGCAATGGCATGCAACTCACGCAAACTACCAAATAAACGATCACTGTCAACCAGTTCGGTTATCTGGCGGGCGGCCTGCAACCAAGTTAACAAGCGCTCAATACGCGGTGCTTGCTCGGCTAAGTCTTCGGGTTGACGCATATAGCGATGCACTTGCAAGCCTTGTGCTTCATCTTGCAAAAACTGCAGTAACCAATTTTGTAGTGTGGCTGCACCTTGTCGAGCACCACGCGGCGTACGCTTGGTCTGCCAAGCTTTATCTTGCAGCCACAGTGCCAGCGCCAAGGACAACTGCCCCCAACGCGTCTCGGTTAACTCTGCAGCAAACTGCACCGGCATCGCCGTACGCGCATCTTGATCATCGGTGGCTGTTAAAATAGGTGCACGCCATGCATCAATTAAAACATCCAACTGCGCGCGTAAAGCATTGCTTGAGGTACGTGGCGCCGATTGACCCAAACTGGCCAATAAAGCGCGCAGACTGACCAACTGCTGCAGCCACTGCTCTAATAATTTCCAATGCCCATTAAAGCGGTACTGTTCGGCCAAACGCTGACTGTTACCCAGCAACTGCCACGCAATGGCGGCAAAAGCGTCATCCAGCGGCATCTCTGCGCTTAACTCAGCGGGCGTGGCATGTACGCTGTAGCTGTTGGCATCAAATAAACGGTAGCCACGCTCAGCTTTACTGATATCACAAGGCATTAAAGCAACATCCGCTGACAACTCCAGCGCCAGCTCCAGCAATGCCGCAGGGTCACCCGCGCGCAACTCTAACTCAACTTCGCAAATCTCTTCTTGCTGCTGGTCGGCAATCACTAAGCCTTGATCCAGCGCCACTTCAACCACTGTTTCAACGCCAGCACGTAACCAACTCAGCTGCGCAAACTGACGCTTAAAGTCGGTACTAAATACAACTTTTAATTGCTGTTTATCTAAGCTGTGCAAACTCTCGGGCCAGCAGCTGTCATCCAAGTGTTCGAGCTGTAATGCATCACTGTCTAAGTACCAATCCCACTCATTACGCTCGGATAATCCGGCGACACTGGCACCTTTACTCTTTAACGTTTGGATCAATTGCTCGCCATCACGACGAATTCGCAGCGCCACTTGGCTATTTGCTAGGGCAAAATCAGTTGTATCGTAATACCGATTCAGGAGCTCACGGGTCTGCCACTCGCCTACACCACGCGCCGCTAAACTGGCGTGTTCACGCAGCATAGGGAGGTTTTCGGGACTGATGCGTAGCTTTATTTCGGTTTCTTTAGCCATGTTATTCTCAATTCAAATTGTTGCTTGTGTATCGTCATGCTGGTCGAACCCTATGACAGCACCGTATAATCTAGCCTGTCATTATTAATCGAGCGCAGCTCTCTTATGTCGATAAACCCGTTTGTTAGTTTGTTTGGTCGCTCACCCATTGGGCCAATGCAACAGCACATCGCCAAAGCACATGAGTGTGCATCAAATTTGGTGCCTTTTTTCCAAGCCATCATCGCGCAAGATTGGACGCGTGTTGAAGAGGTCCAACAAGAGATGTCTCGGCTGGAAAAAGAAGCCGATAAACTCAAGCGCAATGTGCGTATTCACTTACCTAAAAGTCTATTTTTGCCTGTACCACGTTCAGATTTACTTGAGCTGCTCAGTGTACAGGACAAAGTTGCCAATCGCGCAAAAGACATTGCCGGGCTGATGCTGGGCCGGCAGATGATTATTCCTCAACCGCTACAGCCGATGATTCTGGCTTTTGTGCAACGCGTCGTTGATGCCAGTGAACAAGCACTGACCGCAATGAACGAGCTGGATGAAATCTTGGAAACCGGTTTTGGTAACCGTGAAGTCAATCGCGTCACCGCGATGATTGAAGTGCTTGAAGATATTGAGCACGATACCGATCGCATGCAAATTGAAGTGCGTCGTACCTTATTTAAGCTAGAGAAAGACATGCCGCCTGTGGATGTCATGTTCCTCTACACCATCATCGAATGGATTGGTGATGTTGCTGATCGCGCTGAGCGCATCGGTAACCGACTGGAACAATTGCTTGCGCGCTAATCATTAGCGCGCCCCACCTGGAACAAGCGGATTTTTTATGTCTCTTCTATCAGACTACGGCACTATATTATTAGTCTTAGCCTGCCTTTTTGGCTTTTTTATGGCATGGGGCGTTGGTGCAAATGACGTCGCCAACGCCATGGGTACTTCAGTAGGCTCGCGTGCACTGACCATTAAACAAGCCATTGCTATTGCCATGGTTTTTGAATTCTGCGGTGCATATTTAGCGGGAGGAGAAGTTACCGAAACCATTAAAAACGGCATCGTCGATATTGATGTAATGACCGCAGATTTACTGGTTTTGGGCATGATGTCAGCACTGCTGGCAGCAGGCACTTGGCTGCTCATTGCCACCAGTAAAGGCTGGCCGGTATCCACCACTCATACCATTATCGGTGCAGTGGTTGGTTTCGCTGCCTTTGGTGTATCAGTTGAGGCCGTACATTGGAGTGCTATTTTACCGATCACTGCCAGCTGGGTGGTCACGCCGTTCTTATCTGGCGTCTTAGCTTTCGGCCTGTTCGTCAGTGTACAAAAGCTGATTATCAATACTGATAATCCCTTTGAGAACGCCAAGCGTTATGTACCCTTTTATATGTTTCTAACCGGCTTTATGGTTGCCTTAATGACACTGTCAAAAGGTTTGAAGCATGTCGGTCTTGAGATCAATAGCGAGCAAAGCGTACTGCTGGCGGTGGGTGCAGGTATTTTAGTGATGCTGCTGGGAATTGTGTTGTTACGTCGCGTGCAAATTGCGCCCGATGCCGATCGCAGTACCTACTTCGCTAGCGTCGAAAAAGTCTTTGCCACCTTAATGATCTTCACCGCTTGCTCCATGGCTTTCGCCCACGGTGCTAACGATGTGGCCAATGCTGTCGGTCCACTCGCTGCTATTGCGGGAGTGATTCAAAGCAATGGTCTGGGCGAAGTGGGTGCTAAATCCGCTGTGCCAGCCTGGGTATTATTGCTGGGTGCGGTCGGTATCGTAATTGGTTTAGCCACTTATGGTTATAAAATCATTGCCACCGTCGGCCGCGGCATTACTGAACTGACGCCCAGTCGTGGTTTTGCTGCGGAGTTGGCTACCGCCTCCACAGTAGTGGGCGCTTCTGCGATTGGTTTACCCGTCTCCACCACGCACACCTTAGTCGGTGCGGTATTAGGGATTGGTTTAGCGCGCGGTATCAGTGCACTGAACTTGCGTGTGATTGGTTCGATCTTTATGTCGTGGGCCATTACCTTGCCGGCAGGTGCCTTCCTGGCAATTGTCTTCTTCAGTATTTTGAAACTGATCTTTCTTTAATACTGCGCCTTAAGCTTTTCAGGTGCGGTGTGATTGCACCGCGCCTGAAAAAACGGCACTCTTCTCTGCACTGACAGCCCGTCACTTTAGATCGTTATAATCATTGAGCTGTCGCCCTGACTGGACACGCTCATGCACGATTACGTTAACTCGCTCCGCCATTCATCGCCCTATATTAACGCGCACCGTGAACGCACTTTTGTGGTGATGTTACCTGGCGAAAGTATCGCTCATGAAAACTTTGGCAATACCGTGCATGACTTAGTGCTCCTGCACAGTTTAGGTGTGCGCTTAGTGCTGGTGTTTGGCTCACGCCCGCAAATTGAAGCACGTCTCAACGCCAAAGGTTTAGCCTCGCACTATCATCAAGATTTGCGCATCACTGATGCGGCAACACTCAGCTGCGTGCTCGATGCGGTTGGGCAGTTACGTGCGGCAATAGAAGCGCGTTTATCCATGGATATTGCTGCCTCGCCGATGCAAGGTGCGCGGTTACGCGTGGCGGGCGGCAATCTAGTTACAGCACGGCCTTTAGGCGTCATTGACGGTGTGGATTATCTACACACCGGCGAGGTGCGACGCATTGATAGCAAAGGTATTAAACGCTTACTGGATGACCGCAGTATTGTGCTGCTGCCTCCGCTGGGTTATTCGCCGACTGGAGAAACCTTTAATCTGGCCTGCGAAGATATTGCGACCCGCACCGCCATTGAACTGCAAGCCGATAAACTCGTGCTATTCAGCGCAGAGCAAGGCTTATTGGATGCTGAAGGTGTCTTAATTCGCGAACTGCAAGCACAGCATGCAGAGCCTCATTTACAACGTTTTAGAACACAGGTGCAACACGAGCAGGCAGAGCTTTTACATGCTGCAGTACAAGCCTGCCGTGGTGGCGTGCCGCGCTGCCACATTATCAGTTATCACCTTGATGGCGCTTTACTGACAGAAATGTTCACTCGTGATGGTGGCGGTACTTTGGTGGATCAAGGTCAGTTTGAACAAGTACGCGAAGCGCAGATTGACGATGTGGGTGGTTTGCTGGAGTTGATTCGTCCGCTAGAAGAACAAGGTGTTTTGGTGCGCCGCTCGCGTGATTTGATTGAGCGAGAAATCACCCAGTTTAGTATTGTTGAGCGCGACGGTTTAATTATCGCGTGTGCGGCTTTATATCCGTTTCCCGAACATGCCACCGGCGAACTGGCCTGCTTAGCTGTGCACCCCGACTACCGCCATGGCGGGCATGGGGATGTTTTACTGGCACGCATTGAACAACGCGCACAAAAATCACAGCTGACATCGCTGTTTGTGCTGACCACACGCACTGCACACTGGTTTCAAGAGCGCGGTTTCGAGCCTTGCACCCTTGAGCAACTCCCCAGCGCTAAGGCATCACTGTATAACTTTCAGCGCAACTCTAAAGTCTTTCGTAAAACGTTAAGTTAATAGTCTTTAGGCTTAAAAGCTATTAGAGTGCAAATACGTTGCTCTGCACTGCTTTAAGGGCGCAGCAACCTGTCACGCGCAACTGAATACGTTATATTCTCTAGCGCGTTGAATAATAATTAAGGAGAACTCCCATGATCAAAGGCAAAACCCTCGCATGGGCGCTGTCCATGACCCTCGCTGGTATCAGCTTGAGCGGTATGGCGCAGGCCGAAGAAAAATACATCACTATTGGTACCGGCGGACAAACAGGCGTGTATTACGTTGCTGGCCAATCCATTTGCCGTTTTATTAACCGTGACAGCAAAACCAGCGGTATCCGTTGTAACGCACCAGCCAGTGGCGGTGGTGTAGCCAACGTTAACGGCATTCGCAGCGGTGAATTCAACTTTGGTGTGATGCAATCTGACCATCAATACAAAGCAATGGAAGGCTTAGCGCCTTTTGAAGCTGAAGGTGCGATGGATGATATGCGTGCACTGTTCTCCTTACAGAGTGAAGTCTTCACTGTATTGGCGCGTCGTGATTCACACATTGCTAACTTTGATGATCTAAAAGGTAAGCGCGTCAATATCGGTAACCCAGGTTCCGGTCAACGCGACACCCTTGATGAAATCATGCAGAAAAAAGGTTGGGATCGCAGTGTGTTTTCTTTAGCGGCTGAGCTTAAAGCAGCTGAGCAAGCCAGCGCCCTCAATGACAACAATATTGATGCGATGACCTACTTCGTCGGCCACCCCAACGGTGCAATTCAAGAAGCCACTACCACGGTAGACGCAGTTTTAGTCCCAGTAACCGGCCCGGAAATTGATGCGCTCTTAGCAGAAAAAAGCTACTACACTAAAGCAGAAATCCCTGGTGGTTTGTACACCGGTAATGACCTGCCAACGCCATCCATTGGCGGTAAAGCCGTACTTTCAACCAGCAGCAAAGTCAGCCCTGATCTCGTCTATCAAATGGTGAAGTCAGTGTTTGATAACCTTGATCGTTTCAAGCGTTTGCACCCAGCCTTTAAAGATTTAAAAGCTGAGGAAATGATTGAAGCCGGTTTGTCTGCACCTTTACATGAAGGTGCTATTCGCTACTACAAAGAGCGCGGCTGGTTATAAGCTATCGCTTGCTTGTGTTCTGCCCCTTTCTCCACGCGTGACCTCGTGTGGAGAAAGGGGTTTCTTTAGATTCTCATCAGGTTAGCTGCCATGTCAGATAAACACCTCTCCGCCGAAGAACTGATTGCGCAAGACTCAGGCGCACGCCTACCTGACGGCATCATGGCTAAAGTCATCGCCGGCCTGGCGTTACTCTGGTCGCTGTTTCAGTTATGGATTGCCTCGCCTTTACCTTTTATTGTGGGCGCAGGGGTATTTAATGACACAGAAACACGCTCTATTCACTTAACCTTTGCCTTGTTATTGGCTTTTTTAGCCTACCCAGCTTTTAAACGCTCACCACGCAACCGTGTCCCCTTAGTGGATATGGCGTTGGGGTTGGTGGCGGCAGCCAGTGCGGCGTACTTATTTATTTTCTATCAAGATTTAGCCCTACGCCCCGGCACTTTAACCAATGCTGATCTAATCACTGCCTGCATTGGTATTCCATTATTACTCGAAGCCACGCGCCGTACTTTAGGTCCACCGCTGGCCATTATTGCTTTACTGTTTTTGACTTACAGCGTCGCTGGCCCTTATATGCCCGACATGCTTGCGCACCGCGGTGTCAGTTTTACCGCACTGGCCAACCATCAATGGATCACCACTGAAGGTGTCTTTGGTATTGCGCTGGGGGTGTCCACCAGTTTCGTTTTCCTCTTTGTATTATTCGGTGCTTTATTAGAACGCGCCGGTGCAGGTAACTATTTTATTCAACTGGCTTTTAGTTTATTGGGTCATATGCGTGGCGGCCCTGCCAAAGCTGCCGTAGTGGCTTCAGGCTTAACCGGGATGATTTCCGGCTCATCCATCGCCAACGTCGTTACCACTGGTACTTTTACCATTCCAATGATGAAGCGTGTGGGTTTTTCCGCAGAAAAAGCCGGCGCTGTCGAAGTGGCCTCATCGGTCAACGGGCAAATTATGCCGCCGGTAATGGGTGCCGCCGCCTTCTTAATGGTTGAGTATGTCGGTATTCCCTATGTGGAAATCATTAAGCATGCATTTTTACCAGCAGCCATTTCCTATATCGCGCTGCTGTATATCGTGCATTTAGAAGCACTCAAACTGGGCATGCAACCCATCGGCAATTACCAACCTAAACCTTGGTTGCGCCGCTTAACGGGCTTTGCATTTGGTGCAGCACTGATCTCTGGAATCTCGCTGGCAGTGTATTACGGCTTAGGTTGGCTCAAACCCGCTCTGGGCGAGCATGCACTGTTAGGAATAGGTATTTTATTAGCCATTGCTTATTTGGGCTTATTAAAAGTTGCCGCGAGCAATCCACCACTCGAACAAGAAGACCCTGATAAGCCCATCGAAGAATTACCCAAAACCCGCACTGTATTGTTATCAGGTCTGCATTTTGTCTTACCTGTAGTGGTGTTGGTGTGGTGTTTGATGATTGAGCGCTTATCACCCGGCTTGTCTGCGTTCTGGGGCAGCGTGATGCTGATTTTTATCTTGCTCACCCAGCGTCCCATTTTAACCTGGATGCGTACCGATGGTAGCTTTGATCACGGCGGTTGGGGCGATGGCTTAGTTGATCTGCGTGAGGGCATGATCGCCGGCGCGCGCAACATGATTGGTATTGGTATTGCCACCGCCGCTGCGGGGGTAATTGTTGGTGCGGTATCGCAAACAGGCGTGGGTTTAGTCTTAGCTGACTTAGTGGAATTGCTCTCTATGGGCAACTTACTATTGATGCTGATGTTTACTGCCGTATTCAGTTTGATTTTAGGTATGGGCTTACCCACCACGGCCAACTACATCGTAGTGTCTAGCTTATTAGCACCGGTGATTGTGACCCTTGGCCAGCAAAATGGCTTAATTGTGCCGCTGATTGCCGTGCATTTATTTGTTTTCTATTTTGGCATCATGGCTGATGTCACCCCACCTGTGGGTCTGGCTTCATTTGCAGCCGCCGCCGTATCAAAAGGCGATCCCATTAAAACTGGGGTGCAGGCGTTCTACTACAGCTTGCGTACTGCCGCATTGCCATTCTTATTTATCTTTAATACCGATTTACTGCTGATTAATATTGGTGTGTTACATGGTATTTTGATTTTTATTGTCGCCACTATCGCGATGCTCATTTTTGCTGCTGGCACCCAAGGTTGGTTTATTACCCGCAGCCGCTGGTACGAAAGTGTCTTGTTATTACTGGTCGCCTTTACCTTATTCCGTCCCAGTTTCTGGATGGATATCGCCCACGATCCTTACCAAGATATTGCCCCCAGTCACATGATCCAAGCTTTGGGACAAGTTGATGAGGGCAGTAACTTACGTTTGCGTATTAAAGGTGAAGATGATCTCGGCGAGCAGCATGAATTTGTCGTGCTCTTGCCTGTACCGGGCGGAGCCAATGGTGAAGAGCGGATGCAAGCACTGGGCTTAATGTTGGTTGAAGAAGACGGTAAAACCTTGATCGACAACGTGGCCTTTGCCAGTCAAGCGGCTGATTTAGGATTAGAGTTTGATCAAGAAATTGTGCTGGTACGTGCGCCAACCGACCGCATGCGTAAAGAAATCATGTGGATTCCAGGCGTATTATTACTGTTGGTCGTCAGCTTTTTGCAATGGCGTAGAAAGCGCAGTTCTGTAGCGCAGCCGCTCAGCACACCGACGCATACAGCGCATTAATTTAAGGATATGAGGCCATAGCATGCAGCAATCTATTTTAGTAACCGGTGGCGCTGGCTATATTGGTTCGCATACCACGCTGGCGTTGTTGGAAGCGGGACATGAAGTGATTGTGTTGGACAATCTCGCCAATAGTTCGCTGGAATCCCTGCGTCGTGTGGAAGCGATTTGTGGAAAAAAACCTACTTTTATTGAAGGTGACATTCTTGATCGCACTCTGCTTGATTCCATTTTCACGCAGCACAGCATTAGCGCTGTTTTGCATTTCGCTGGCTTAAAAGCAGTCGGCGAAAGCGTGCAACAGCCACTGGCTTACTATGAAAATAACGTCAGCGGCAGTGTGGTGTTATTTCAAGCGATGGCCGCAGCAGGTGTCTTTAATTTGGTGTTCAGTTCGTCCGCGACTGTGTATGGCGAACCCAAGCAGATGCCGATTAGCGAAGATTGCCCAACGGGTACTCCTACCAATCCTTATGGCCGCTCCAAGCTGATGATCGAAGAGATTCTGCGTGATTTAGCCCTCTCTGAGCCGCGCTGGAGTATCGCTCTGCTGCGCTATTTTAATCCTGTCGGTGCACATAAAAGTGGGCTGATTGGTGAAGATCCTAATGGTATTCCCAACAACCTGCTGCCCTATATCAGTCAAGTTGGCGTGGGTAAACTCAAGCAATTATCGGTATACGGCAACGACTACCCAACGGTGGATGGCACCGGTGTGCGCGACTATATTCATGTGGTTGACTTAGCTGATGGCCACTTAAAAGCTTTAACCGCTATCAGTGCTGCGCAAGGTATTCATACTTGGAATCTGGGCACCGGCCAAGGCTATAGCGTATTGCAGATGATTGATGCTTTCGAGCAGGCTGCTCAGGTAAAAGTCCCTTACCAAGTAGTTGCCCGCCGCAGTGGTGATATCGCTGAGTGCTGGGCCAACCCAATTAAAGCCGCGCAAGAACTGGGCTGGCAAGCGCAACATAGTTTAGCGGATATGATGTGTGATACCTGGCGCTGGCAACAAAGCAACCCCAATGGTTTTAAGCAATAAGCAGCGCCCCCTGAATAGCCCATAAAAAACCACCTTAAGAACTGAATTTAATCTCAGCTCTTAAGGTGGTCAGCTCTTTAAATACACACTAGATTTTTGCATTGAGCGCTTTTTGTTTGTCACAACACCAAGCATCTATTCCGCCGTTCAATCTAGCGTTACTTAAAGTTGTGCTTGATCAGCTTAGCTGCCCAGCCCACCAACCCCGCACGGAACATCAACACACAAAGTACAAAAATCACACCTAAAATCACATGCACCCAATCACCCAGCGGGCCACTGCTTAAGTAGGTTTGCAAGGTCACAACAATACTGGCTCCAACCACAGGCCCAAGCACAGTACCCACCCCACCGAGCAAGGTCATTAAAATAACTTCACCTGACATATGCCAATGCGCATCGGTTAATGAAGCGAGCTGATACACCACAGTTTTTGTAGATCCTGCAAGACCCGTTAAAGCAGCCGACAGCACAAATGCGAGCAACTTATGTGCATCAACGTTGTAGCCTAAAGAAATCGCACGCGGCTCATTTTCACGAATAGCCTTAAGCACTTGCCCGTAAGGTGAATGTATTGTGCGCTGGATCAACAAGAAGCCTGCGATAAATACGGCCAAGACAAAGTAGTACATATTCAGGTTATCTTGCAGGTTAATAAACCCAAATAAATGCCCGCGTGGCACACCTTGTAAGCCGTTTTCACCACCGGTAAAACTCGACTGCATGTACATAAAGAACACCAACTGCGCTAACGCTAAGGTGATCATCGCAAAGTAAATGCCTTGCCGACGAATAGCTAATAAACCAAAACCCAAGCCCAATACTGCAGATGCTGTAGTCCCAGCTAAAATACCTAACTCCGTACTCAAGCCACTGTACTCAGTCAACACAAAACCGGTGATATAGCCGCCTGTTGCTAAAAAAGCGGCATGACCAAAAGACAACAACCCTGCATAGCCAAGCAGCAAGTTAAATGCACAAGCAAACAAGGCGAAGCACAGCAGCTTCATTAAGAACACCGGGTAAATGCCAAAAGGTGCGACTAAAGCAATGGCAATAAAGACGGCAAAGAACACTTTATTCCGTCGGCTGGCAGCAATGCGACGCTCACGTTCTACACGAATACGTTGTTGCTGTACCGGATGTTTGATTGCTTCAGACATACTATGTCTCCTTACCAAATAAGCCGGCTGGACGCACAAGCAACACCAGCACCATAACTAGAAAGACCACAGTGTTGGCCGCTTCTGGGTAAAAAACTTTGGTTAAGCCTTCAATCAAGCCCATCAGTAACCCCGTCACAATGGCGCCCATAATCGAACCCATACCACCGATCACCACCACGGCAAATACCACGATCAGCAGGTTGGCACCCATGCCTGGAGACACCGGATAAATAGGCGCGGCTAATACCCCAGCAAAAGCGGCCAATGCAGCGCCATAACCGTAGGTTAAGGTAATCAACAACGGCACGTTAATACCAAAAGCCTGCATCAGCTTGGGGTTTTCGGTACCCGCACGCAGGTAAGAGCCCAGCCGTGTACGCTCAATCATGTACCACGTTGCAACACAGACAATCAATGCAGCAACAATCACCCAAGCACGGTATTTGGGTAGGAACATAAAGCCCAAGTTAAAGCCGCCTTTAAGTGCATCGGGCATGGGGTAAGAACTGCCTGACACACCAAAGAGCTTCACAAAGAGGCCTTCGATAATCAGTGCTAAACCAAAGGTCAGCAATAGCCCATACAGATGGTCTTCCCCTGCAATTCTGCGCAACAGACCTTTTTCAATGGCCATCCCAATCAAACCAACAGTGACAGGCGCCAGGAACAAGGCAAACCAGTAGTTCACTCCTAAGTATTGCAGACTCAGTACAGTGACAAATGCACCCAACATATACAGTGCACCATGGGCAAAGTTAATGATGCGCAGTAAGCCAAAAATAATTGCTAACCCTAAGCTTAATAGTGCATAAAATGCCCCGTTAATCAGCCCAAGTAGCAGTTGCCCCAGTAGCACACTGAGGGGAACTCCAAAAAGCATCGTCATGGTTGTCACCCACTCCAAAGAGCCGTTGCACTTGAGTGGCAACGACTCATAACGGCATTAAACAATCAGTTCTTTATAAGCTTGCACTGGCTTTGCGCCAATGGGCGGTAGGCTTGATCACCTGGAATGGTGCGTAGAATCTTATATAAATCCCACTCAGACTTAGACTCTGCAGGCTTCTTAACTTGCGCTAAGTACATGTCATGCACCATGCGGCCGTCTTCACGTAATTGACCATTTTTAGCGAACATGTCGTTAATTGGAGTCTCAATCATTTTCGCGCGTACCACTTGCGACTCGTCCGAATCAGTATCTTTAACTGCATTGAGGTAATGCATGGTGGATGAATAGACACCCGCATGAGTCATACTGGGCATACGACCGACACGATCATAGTAACGCTGCGACCACTCACGGGTTTCATCATTCATATCCCAATACCAACCCGTGGTGAGCATCAGATCTTGAGTCACTTCTAACCCCATGGAGTGCACATCATTTAAGAACACCACCATACCGGCCAATTGCTGCCCTGATTGCGCCACACCAAACTGACTAGCAGTTTGTAGGGCATTGACTAAGTCAGCGCCAGCATTAGCTAAAGCAACGACCTCAGCACCTGAGCCTTGCGCTTGCAAAATATAAGAGGAGAAATCATTACTAGGGAATGGGTGACGCACTTTACCCACAACTTTACCGCCTTCAGACTCAACCACTTTTGTGATATCTGCTTCTAACGAGTGACCAAATGCATAGTCAGCCGCGAGGATAAACCAATCTTTGCCACCCTCTTGCAGAACAGCATGCGCGGTACCGTTGGATAAAGCATATGTGTCGTACACCCAGTGAATATGGTTGGGTGAACAGTATTCGTTGGTAAGGGATGATGAGGCTGACGCAGAAATAATGGCTAATTTATTTTCTTGCTCAACAACTTTATTAACTGCCATCACCACCGAAGTAGCGGCTAAACCGGCAATCACATCAACATTTTTTTCATCAATCCACTGACGTACAGTATTAGCGCCGACGTCAGGTTTGTTGAGGTCGTCAGCATTGTAAATAACAATTTTTTTACCATTGACCTGACCACCAAAGTCTTCAACCGCCATTTTCAACGCTTCTAAGCCTCCGGGACCCGATAGATCACGGTAAGTACCCGACATATCAGCTAGGTAGCCAATTCGAACTTCATTATCACTGATTGATGCCTGCGCGGTACTGGACAGTAAACCTGCTGCGACAGCCAGACCGAGTGCTTTTTTTAAACCTTTCATAGAACACCTTTTGAGTTTTATTGTTGTTGTCACACTAAGTGGTTTCTTACGAGGTTTCTCAGCTGAGAAATATTTTATACACCTAAGCTTTTACTCAAATACTCCTGTTTTGATGACAGCTCTGCAGCGCTGATTTCTTCAATAATTTTGCCGTGCTCCATTAAATAATGACGATCAGCTAGAGGTGCCGCAAAACGAAAATTCTGCTCAACCAACACAATGGTTAAGCCTTTTTCCTTAAGCTTAATCAGCACCTCACCTAACTTCTGCACGATCACTGGAGCGAGACCTTCAGTAATTTCATCGAGCAGTAATAAGTTGGCGCCAGTACGTAAAATACGCGCCATAGCTAACATTTGCTGCTCACCGCCGGAGAGGCGCGTACCTTGACTAAAGCGACGCTCATAGAGGTTGGGGAACATTTCATAGAGCTCATCCAACCCCATACCACCGCTGCGCACGGTCGGCGGCAGCAGTAAGTTTTCTTCAACATTAAGGCTGGCAAAGATGCCACGCTCTTCAGGACAAAAACCCACACCAAGCCGCGGAATATGGTGCGCGGGGATACTCATGGTTTCAGTCCCATTAACCATGATGGAGCCGCTACGTTTACCCACCATATTCATAATAGCGCGCAAAGTGGTGCTACGACCGGCACCATTACGGCCCAATAATGTCACTAGCTCACCGCGGCGCACCACCATATTCACACCATGTAAAATATGTGACTGACCGTAGTAAGCGTGTAAATCTTCAACCAGCAGTTGCTCACGATTGGATGCATTCATACCGCCACCTCTTCGCTGGCTGCTGTACCTAAGTAGGCTTCACGCACAGAAGGATTGGCCGATACCGTTGCATAATCACCTTCAGCCAACACTGAGCCACGTGCCAATACCGTAATGGCATCGCACAAGCGACTCACCACACTTAAATTATGCTCAACCATCAATACCGTTCGCCCGACAGCGGCTCGCCGTACTAAGTCGACGACCATATCCACGTCTTCTTGACCCATCCCCTGGGTCGGCTCATCGAGTAATAACATCACAGGATCAAGCGCCATAGTGGTTGCTAATTCCAACGCACGCTTGCGGCCATAGGACAACTCATTGGTGACCGTATCGGCAAAACCGGTCAGATCAACGGCGTCCAGCAACTCCATCGCACGCTCATTTAAACTGTTTAAAATGCGCTCTGATTTCCAAAAATGAAAAGAATTACCTTGCTTACTTTGCAAAGCTACACGCACGTTTTCTAAGACAGTCATCTGTCCAAATACAGCTGAGATCTGAAACGAGCGCACCAAGCCGAGTTTGGCAATTTGGTTCGCTTTAGTGCCGGTAATGGCTTTGCCTTGGAAAAGAATTTCTCCACGGGTTGGTGGTAAAAAATGCGTGAGTAAATTAAAAAAAGTCGTTTTGCCTGCGCCATTCGGACCAATCAGCGCATGGATATGACCTTTTTGAATCTTTAAATCAACAATTGCAATTGCCTCCCCCCATTTCCCAGGTTGGGCCGTTGGTATATTAGAAAAGCTGGAGTTATCC
>QXGG01134169.1_pt1 | contig 28262 bp, 28 predicted proteins | sample 1982491 | NCBI WGS metagenome assembly QXGG01 (sample SAMN09924614, study PRJNA488089) | Wastewater metagenome, whole genome shotgun sequencing project. | isolation source: South African research farm wastewater | place: South Africa: Irene, Agricultural Research Council, Animal Production... | reverse complement strand
CATAGGTATGGGTCGCGCCGAGCTCCATTGCCTTCTCGCGCTTGAACTCGACAGGATCGACGGCGATGATGCGCTTGGCACCGGCCATGCGCGCTCCTTGAACGGCATTCATGCCGATGCCGCCGCATCCGACCACGACGACGGTGTCTCCGGCCTGAGTCCCGGCTCGATGGGCGGCGGAGCCCCAACCGGTTGCAACGCCGCACGAGACCAAAGCGACGCATTCGAGCGGGATGTCCTTTTCGACCTTGATGATCGACTGTTCCGAAACGCACGAGAACTCACTGAACGTTCCGACCTTGGCCATCAGCGTGACGGGCTTGCCGTTCACGAAGTGGCGATGGGTGTCGTCGGTGATCATGCCGCCGACGAACGTCTTCGCTCCGTTGTCACAGAGGTTCTGACGGCCGGTCGAGCAATAGCGACAGCGTCCGCACGAGGGCACGAACGAAGCCGACACGTGGTCTCCGACTTGGACGCTGTGCACACCGGGACCGACCTCGACGACGACTCCGGCTCCTTCATGTCCGCCGATGATCGGGTAGAAGTCCTCGATCCCCATGAGCGGCCAAGCTTCCTTCGGCGGCACCATGTCTCCAGTGACGAGATGCTCGTCGCTGTGGCACATTCCCGCCGCCCGCCAGTGGACGATCACTTCACCGTGTTTGGGAGGGTGGATCTCGATCTCTTCGATCTTCCACGGCTCGTTCATTCCCCACAACACGGCTGCTCTGGACTTGCGGACTTGCGACATGGTGTGACACCCCCTGTCGATACGACCGTCGCACCGACAGAGTCAACGCTATCCACCGACGCCCGGCGCGAACCATTCCAGTCGTTGCCGGCCGTGATCGCGATCCGATTCAGTCGTAGATCAACACACCGCGGATGTTCTCGCCCCGGCGCATCGCCTCATACCCCTCGTTCACGCCTTCGAGCGGGTACGTCCGGGTCACGAGACCGTCGAGATCCAACTGACCTTCGCGATACAGGCCTGCCAACTTCGGGATGTCGGCACGCGGGTTACCCGAGCCGAAGAGCGAGCCGACCACCTGCTTTTCCATCAAGGTGACGTCGAGCAGATTGATCGTTGCCGACATCTCGAGAGCCGGGTGAATGTTGGTCACGATGACGCGACCCCGCTTCGATGCAAGCGCCATCGCTTCGGCCATCACTGCTCCCGATCCGACGCCCATCGTCATGATGACCTTGTTGGCCATCGTGCCCCATGTGATGTCCTGCAACAGCGAGACGGCCTCTGTCATCGACGACGCAGTGTGGGTGGCACCGAACTCCATGGCCTTTTCCCGCTTGAACTCGACCGGGTCGATGGCGACGATGCGCTTCGCTCCGGCGAGCTTTGCGCCCTGCACAGCATTGGCGCCGATGCCGCCGATGCCGACCACGACGACGGTGTCACCAGGCTTCGTCTCGGCCGCGTAGACCGCCGAGCCCCATCCGGTGACGACGCCGCATCCGAGCAGGCACACTTTGTCGAGCGGCAGATCCTTTTCGATCTTGATGCAGCTCGCCTCGTTGACGACCGTGTGATGGGCGAATGTGCCGAGCAGACACATGAGACCGAGGTCCTGGCCGCGAGCATGATGACGGGATCCTCCATCGGTGATCTGGCGTCCGATGCCCATCAACGCACCGAGGTCGCACAAGTTCTGATGACCGGTCGAACAACTCGGACAGCGACCGCACGACGGAATGAATCCGAATACGACATGGTCCCCCGGTTCGAGCCAGCTGACTCCCTCGCCGACCTTGCGCACGATCCCCGCACCTTCGTGACCGCCGATGATCGGCAATCCGAAGGGCAAGTCACCCGTGACGAGGTGCTCATCGCTGTGGCACATACCGGAGGCCTTCATCTCCACGAGAACTTCGCCGAACTTCGGCTCGTCGAGTTCGATCTCTTCGACGCTCCATGGCGTGTTGAGCTCCCACAAAACTGCGGCTCTCGTCTTCATCTTCGACCCCCGAATTCCTTTGGAACCGCCCCCTCGGCAGTTCGTGTCGATACCCGAACGGTAGCCGGTCACCTCTCGAGTCGCGGTACGCTTCGGACATGAGTACTCCAGCAGCCACAGCCCCCGCCAGCGAAACGGTTCGCGACGACGTGCAGACTTCTCCCGCAGGCGAAGAATCGGCGGCTCGACCTGCCATCGAAGCGGAAATGCTGATCGAGGAGATCTCGATCGACGGGATGTGCGGCGTCTACTGACCCGCCTGTCCGATTCATGGGCGTCGCCCTCCACTCCCGACTCGAATTGCATCCCCAGGTCGCCGTTCGACCCGAGCCGTTCGGTGCTCTCGCCTACCACTACGGCAACCGGCGCCTGATCTTCCTCAAACATCCCGATGTCGTCGCAGTCGTCGAGGCCCTGTCGTCGCATCCCGATCTCCAGTCCACCCTCGACGCATGCGGCGTCGAACAGGAACGCTGGCCTGCATTCGTACAAGCTCTTTCATCACTCGAACACTCGGAGATCGTCCGTGAGCGCATCGCAACTCGTTGAACAGATGAAGTCGGGGCTCGACGCCCCGATCTGTCTGACCTGGGAACTGACCTATGCCTGCAATCTGCAGTGTGTCCATTGTCTGTCCTCGAGCGGTCAACGAGACGACCGAGAACTGTCCACTGCCGAAGCCAAGCGCGTCCTGGATGAGCTACGAGACTTGCAGGTCTTCTACATCAACATCGGCGGAGGTGAGCCGATGGTTCGCCGCGACTTCTTCGAGCTCCTCGAATATGCGATCGGCAACGGCATCGGTGTCAAGTTCTCGACCAACGGGGCATTCATCGACGTCGAGAAGGCTCGTCGGCTCGCGGCTCTCGACTATCTCGACATCCAGATCAGCCTCGACGGCGTGGATGCAGAGACCAACGATGCTGTGCGCGGCGAAGGTTCGTACGCACTCGCGCGTCGTGCAATGGACAACCTGCGCGACGCCGGATTCGGACCGTTCAAGATTTCGGTCGTGGTGACACGCCACAACGTTCCCCAACTCGATGCCTTCAAGGCGCTCGCCGATTCCTATGGTGCCCAATTGCGGATCACCCGCCTGCGACCATCTGGTCGCGGAGCGGACACATGGCACGAACTTCACCCCACCAATGCCCAACAGCGCGAGATCTACGAGTGGCTGCTCGCTCATGGCGAGAACGTCCTGACCGGAGATTCGTTCTTCCATCTCAACGCCCTGGGCGACTCGCTTCCCGGACTGAACATGTGCGGAGCTGGTCGAGTCGTGTGTCTCATCGATCCGATCGGAGACGTCTATGCGTGCCCCTTCGTGATCCACGACGAATTCCGAGCGGGAAACATCCGTGACGAAGGCTTCAGCGCGATCTGGAAGAGCAGCGATCTCTTCACATCGCTGCGCGAACCCCAGTCGGCGGGAGCATGTGCGTCCTGCGGAAGTTTCGACGCCTGCCAAGGGGGCTGTATGGCGGCCAAGTTCTTCACGGGCCTCCCTCTCGACGGCCCCGACCCGGAATGCGTCGGCGGAGACGGGGAACATCTGCTCGAGAACGTGAAGTCCTCCGAGGTTCCGCGACCGTCACTCGATCATTCGAAGCCCATTCGCTCGACGCCGGTTCGACTCGTGTCGAAATCCGCTGCAGCGGCGATCGGGTAGCAATCGGGCGTTTCTTGCCGATCGGACGGATGTCGTACCTCGGCTGGAATTCGGCGATACTACGAACGTGCGTCTTGTCGAACCGTTGACCCTCGGCCGCGGGACGGTTCGCAACCGCGTCATGTTCGGCCCGCATGTGACCAATCTCGGCACCGACGAACGCACATTTTCGGAGCGTCACACCGCCTACTACGAACGCCGGGCCCGAGGCGGATGCGGCCTCATCGTGACCGAAGGCGCGAGCGTTCATGCGAGCGACTGGCCCTACGAAAGATCTCCTCTGGCGGACCGATGCGAGGAGGGCTGGCGTGCGATCGTCGATGCATGTCGCCCTCACGGCAGTCTCGTCATCGCTTCCCTCGACCATGCCGGAGGTCAGGGGTCATCGGCATATTCGCAGTCACCCCTGTGGGCGCCGTCGCGCGTGCCAGAAGTCAATACACGTGAAGTGCCCAAGTGGATGGAAGACGATGACATCGAAGCCGTCATCGCCGGGTTTGCAACAGCAAGTCGAATCGCCATGTCTGCAGGTTGCGACGGTATCGAGATCAACGCAGGACAGCACAGTCTGATCCGCCAGTTCCTGTCCGGATTGACCAATCACCGCAGCGACTCCTGGGGTCAGGACCGCCTCCTGTTCGCCCGACGAATCATCGGCTCCGTCGTGGACTCCGCCCGCAGTGTGAATCCGAACGCGGTGATCGGCCTTCGGCTCAGTTGCGATGAGCTCGCACCGTGGGCCGGCATCACTCCGGAGATGGCACCCGAGATCGCCTCAGATCTGTGCAACGTCGACGGGGCATCGACCGGAATCGACTACGTCGTCGTCGTACGCGGATCGATTTACTCGGTGGAGAAGACCCGACCCGACTTCCACGAACCCGCCGGGTTCAACATCGATACGTGTCGTGCGGTGCGGGCCCGCCTCGACCCTTCGATCGCCGTCTTCCTCCAAGGTTCGATCGTCGATCCGGATCAGGCCGAGTGGGCTCTCGGATCCGAAGCAGGACCTGTGTGCGATGCAGTCGAGATGACTCGTGCACAAATCGCAGATCCCGATCTCGTGACCTGGCTCACCCGCGGCGAACGGCACCGCATACGGCCGTGTGTTCTGTGCAACCAGGCATGTCAGGTGCGCGATGCGCGCAATCCGATCGTGTCGTGCATCGTCGAGCCGACGTCGGGTCACGAAAGCCGCGATCCTCATTGGTCGCAGCCGACTCCATCACCTCGAAGCGTGCTCGTCATCGGTGCAGGACCTGCCGGTATGGAGACAGCGCGAGTCGCCGCCGAACGCGGACACTCCGTGCGCATCATCGACAAGACAGCGAAAGTCGGCGGCGTTGCCGCTGTGGCCGGACCTGCGACAGCTTTCATCGATTGGCAACGTGCAGAACTCGAACGGCTCGGAGTGAAGATCGACCTCGGAGTCGACGCACGAAAACTCTCACCTGTCGATCTCGAGAGCACAAGTGCTGTCGTACAGGCAACGGGCTCTCGAGCGGGGCGACCCGACATCGCCATCGAAGCGGGAGCAACATTGTTCGACGTTGCCGACCTCCATCGAGGCGAGGTCTCGCTTCCGAGCACCGGTCGAATCGTCATCCTCGACCCGATCGGCGGTCCGATCGGCGTCGGTCTCGCCGAATCACTCGGAGACAGAGCCATCCTCGTGACGCCCGACAACATTGCTGGCAACGAACTGTCTCGAACCGGTGATCTCGCGCCTGCGAACGTCCGTCTCGCACAGCGCGGTGTCACTGTCGTACGGCGCAGCGTGCCGCGGTCGGTTCACAAGACGGCAGGGGGCGACTTCGTCGTTTCCGTCCAGGATCGCTTCTCAGGGGAGTTCACGGATCTCGAGTCTGTCGGTGTCGTCGATGCAGGCTTTCGACTGCCGACGGAAGCCCTCGATGTCTCCTCGAACATCGTCATGGTCGGAGACTGCATCGCACCGCGCACCGTGCTCGAAGCCGTGCTCGAAGGCCGCAGAGCGGCCATGAAGATCTGACTTCGTCGAAGTTTTCAGCGTTCGATCTCATCCAGAAGCCGTCGAAGAGACTGCCCCGCAGAGACGACGCCGTCGACATGAACGACTCCGGCAATGGGCCGTCCGCTACCCACGACCGACTGCAGCGCAGCACCGCCCGACTTCTCGGGAAGACCGGCCGTGAGAACGATGAACGGGATGTCGGGATGGGTGGAAGAAACCACTGCAGCCCGACCGATCTGTCGCCACATCAGGTCTCCTCGAGCCAGACCTGTTCGACCTGGTATCGCTCCTCCGGCGATGTCGAACAGAAATCTCGAACCAGAGACCGAGCGGGCACGGCCGGAGACTTCGACTCCGTTGACGATTCTCACGCCCCACTCGACGTCTTCACACCCAGCGGTCTCCAAGACCTCGGCCACCACATCGCGCAGGGTGCGCACATCGTCTTCGACCACATGTTCCGGGTGACTTCGCTCACCAGCTTCCGATATGAGACGCGTGTGGGCGATCTCCACATACGCAGGATCTGTTTCGTATCCGACGAAGGAACGGCCAGTGAGCCGAGCTGCCACAGCTGTCGTTCCCGAGCCCATGAACGGATCGAGGACCACGTCACCTGCGAACGAATACAGGTCGATACATCTCTCGACGAGTGCAACTGGGAAAGGAGCCGGGTGATTGACGCGGTTTGCGCTCTCCGGAGCGATTTCCCAGACATCGATCGTTGCTTCCATGAACTCGTCGGCCGTCATCGTCGAAACGTGAGCGAGACCGCGCTTTGCCCTCTGTTTCGGGGTCAATGCCCGATCGAAGCGTCCTTTGCTGGCGACGATCAGTCTTTCGGTCGTGTCACGGAGAACCGGATTCGACGCGGACCGAAACGACCCCCAGGCACAGCTTCCAGACGATCCGCGTTGTTTGAGCCAGACGATCTCACCGCGCAGAAGCATCTCCAGATCGTCCTGCAGGATCGCTGTCACGTCGGATGCGAGAGAGCGGAAAGGTTTGCGCCCGAGATTCGCGACGTTGACGACGATCCGACCCCCAGGTTCGAGCACACGATGACATTCACGAAAGACGTCGCGCAACATCTGCAGGTAATCGACGTAGTCGGCCGGAATGTGCCCCTCGCCGAGCGCCTCCTCGTAGGCCTTTCCTGCAAAATAGGGAGGGGATGTGACGACGAGACCGATCGACCGATCTGGAACGTCGATCATCGATCGTGCATCTCCGTGGAAAATCCTGTCGCGAATGGCATCGACGTCGCTGGCCGGAGCGAGATCGACATCGGACGAGATCATCGGCGTTCCGAATCGAGAGTAGAAAGCAGACGAATCGTGCCCCTCGCGTCGTGAGGATCCGAACGCGGACGTCGACGTCGAACGCCTCTCACGGCGGACGCCGCTGAACTCCTCCGGCTGCTCGGACACTGCCGCAAGAGTACCCATGAAAGACACCGGCACTTGTGACGCCGAAGCACGTCCTGACTTCAGCGGTCTCGCGGATCTAGTGTGACAGGCGTGTTGATCGTCGCCATCCTCGTTCCGATTGCATATTTTCTCGGGACATTTCCGAGCGCCGTGTTGATTGCGCGCTCTCGCGGCGTCGACATCACTGCGAGCGGATCAGGAAATCCGGGAGCATCGAATGTCAACAGACTCATGGGTCGCCGACTGGGCATCCTCGTCTTCGTGCTCGATGCTCTCAAAGGGTCGATCTCTGTCGTCGCCGGATTTCTCGGTGCTGGATACCCGGGTGCTCTCGCGCTCTTGTGCGCTGCAATCGTCGGACATGTCTTTCCGATCACGCGCAAGTTCAAGGGCGGCAAAGGTGTCGCCACAGCAGGTGGAGGAGTTCTGACTCTCTACCCGATCATCGGACTCGCGATGCTCGTGCTCTGGCTGTCCGTCACCAAGATGACGAAGAAGGCTTCCCTCGGTTCGTTGGCCATCGCCATCGGCTTCCCGTGTGGCCAGGCAATAGCCGGACGGCCGCTCGGGGAAATCCTCACCGGGATCGCAATCAGCCTGTTCATGATCTGGAGGCATGTTCCCAACATGCGGCGGATCCTGCGAGGGGACGAACTCTCCGTGTCCCGACAGAGCTGAACCGAAACGTACAGGATCTTCCAACAACGGCACGGTCTGGTGACATGATCTGAGGATGCCGCTGCATCCCCAGACACGAGCCATTCTCGACGCCCTGGAAGCCCTCGGGGCGCCTCCCCTCGAAACCCAGGATCCGGTGACGGCGCGCGCCGGAATGGAATCGATGACGATGCCGTCCGTCGTCGCATTGCACGACATCGAGGACATCGACGCCGACGGGACGCGTCTGCGGATCTACCGGCCGAACGACAGCCGAGATCGTGGCGCACTGGTCTACTTCCACGGCGGAGGGTGGGTCATCGGAAGCCTCGACACTCATGACGACGTCTGCAGAAAGCTCGCGGCATTTCTCGATCACTCGGTGATCAGCGTCGACTACAGGCTCGCCCCCGAGCATCCGTTCCCTGCGCCTCTCGAGGACTGCATCGATGCAACGCGGTGGATCCACACACACGCCGGGGACATCGGCGTCGATCCGAACCGTATCGCCGTCGGCGGGGACTCGGCCGGCGGCAATCTTGCGGCTGTCGTGGCGAATCTTCGACCGATTCCCCTGTGCTTCCAGATGCTCATCTATCCCGTCACCGACGCCAGTCGCAGTTCGGACAGCTACCGCGACAACGCCTCCGGCTTTCGACTCACTGCCCAAGGAATGAAATGGTTCTGTGACCACTACTTGAGTGGCTCCGAGGGATCCGAAGACGATCCGCGCGTCTCACCTTTGAGAGCAGACATTGCGACGTTGTCCGCTGCCCCGCCTGCGCTCGTGATCACTGCCGAATACGATCCATTGCGCGATGAGGGAGAAGAGTACGCCCGGAAGCTCCTCGGCGCCGGAGTTCCCTGCACACTGACGCGCTACTTCGGCCAGATCCACGGATTCTTCTCGATGAGCGACCTGTGCGATGACGGATACGGAGCTCTCCGGCAGGCAGCTGCAACAACTCGCCTCGCCCTCGAGCGCCAACAGTGATCGACGTCATTCGACACTTCGATCACGAACGATGTCGATGGCACGTTGTACGACATCGTCGAGCATCGTCTCGGTGAGTCTGCCCGTGAACGTGTTCTGCTGGCTCGGGTGGAACGAGCAGACAAGTGTGATGTCCGACTGCGTCGCAACCTCCACTCCGTGGCCGAACTTCGGGCGTGGACGAACGCCGTAATACGAAGTTGCCGCTTCATAGGCGAACGCCCCCAGACACACGATGACGCGCAATTGCGTCAGAGCTTCGAGTTCGCGAGTCAGAAAGAACCGACACCGATCTCGTTCGTCGGGATTCGGACGGTTTCCCGGAGGCGCGCATTTGATTGCCGATGTCACCCAAGCTCCGGAGAGTTCCAGGCCATCGTCACGGCGCGTCGACTCGGGCTGGTTCGCAAGTCCCGCACGGTGGAGCGCGCGAAACAGCCAGTCGCCACTTCGGTCTCCCGTGAAGATCCGACCCGTGCGATTGGCCCCATGAGCGGCCGGGGCGAGTCCGAGAAACAGCACCGTCGCTGACGGATCGCCGAATCCGGGAACGCCGCGCGCCCAGTACTCCTCGTCGGCGTACGCCGCCCTCTTGGTCTGCGCTGTCTCCCGTCTCCACGCCACGAGTCGCTCGCACGCCTCACACGCAGCGACATCATGGGCAAGATCAGCCAATCGGATCCGAGCAGTTGCGAGGTGGTCATTTTTCTCTCTGGAGCGACGAGACGCATCTGCCATGACCCCACTAGGTTGGCACAGTCATGGCCGCACGCTCTTCTGCACGACCACAGCGCACCACTGCCAAACCTCCAGCCGGAACGCGGGTGCTTTTCGTTCGACACGGTCAAACACCGACGACTGGCAAGACGCTTCCTGGGCGGGCCCCGGGGCTGCACCTCAGCGACACCGGGCTCTCCCAAGCCCGAACAGTTGCCGAGCGGCTGGGTGGCATCGACCGGATCGACGCTCTCTACGCATCGCCTCTCGAACGCACCCGAGAAACAGCGGCTCCCATCGCCAAGGTCCTCGGGTTGCGCACTCAGATCGACCGCGGGTTGATCGAGTGCGACTTCGGAGATTGGACCGGAAGCGAACTCGCCAAACTCGTCAAACTTCCCGAATGGTCCACCGTCCAGAGGGCACCGTCGGTCTTTCGTTTCCCCGGGGGCGAGAGTTTCATCGAGATGCAGACTCGGATGGTGTCGACGGTCGAAAAGCTGTGTCAACGGCACCAAGGTGGAACCATCGTGTGCGTCTCGCATGCAGATCCGATCAAGGCACTCGTGGCGCATGCTCTCGGCACGCACATCGATCTCTTTCAGAGAATCGTCATCAGCACGTGTTCCGTGACGGTCGTCCAGTACACATCGGGAGGCCCGATCGTTCTGGCCGTCAATTCCACCGGTGGATCGCTTTCCGAATTGATCCCCTCATGACGCTGATCGCGAACTTCGATCACATCGACGTCATCACGAGTGGAGCGATCGGAGAGCCAGGACGCAGAACCTTCTATCTCCAGATTCGCTCCGGAGACGACAGCGTGACCGTGCGCTGTGAAAAACAGCAAGTCGCGACGATTTCGACGTATCTGAGGCGAGCCCTCGCCAGCCTTCCGATTCCCGAGGGTCAACCTCCCCGCGCTGCAATGCAACTCGCTGAGCCGGTGGACGAGGCATTCGTTCTCGGTGCTGTCGCTCTCGAGTTCAACACTGCAGCCGACCACTTCGTCTTGCACCTGCGGGAATTCTCACCTGACATCGCTGACGAGTCGTCGGAGGATGAGGGCTGGGACGACAACGACAGTCCGGCTATCAGCGAGGAGTCCGACTCGTATCCCTTCCCTGGGGACGAAGACGATGTCCTGTCGAGGGTTCGCGCCGGAATGACACGAGCCCAAGCAGTGGCTTTTTGCGATCACACCGACCGCATCGTCGCAGCCGGGCGCCCGGCATGCGTGTACTGCGAATTGCCTATCGATCCGGACGGACACTTCTGTCCGCGCATGAACTGAACCCATGCAGGTTCCGGAGATTCTTCGAAGCGGAGAGATCGAGATCCTCGGGCGCATGCCCTACAGCAGCAACGCCACCTTTCTCGTCGAGATGCGCATGGACGATGTCGCTGCGAAAGCCATCTACAAGCCGATGCGAGGTGAGCGCCCTCTGTGGGATTTTCCTCCCGGTCTGTATCGGCGAGAGATCGCTGCCTTCTGCCTGTCGGAACGTCTGAACTTGCATGTGGTGCCGCCGACTGTCGAGCGTGACGGACCATTGGGCCCCGGAAGTGTGCAGTTGTTCGTCGACGCGCGTTTCGAGGAGCATTACTTCACTCTTTTCGAAGCCGACTCCTCTCTCCATGACCAGTTCCGTTCGATCGCCATCTTCGACATCGTCGCCAACAACACCGACAGAAAGAGCGGCCACTGCCTGATCGACCGCGAGGACAAGGTCTGGGCGATCGACAACGGACTGTGTTTTTCAGCCGACTTCAAATTGCGCACGGTGATCTGGGAGTTTTCCGGTGAGCCCATTCCAGAAGACCTCCTCGAGGGACTTCGCCGATTCGTCGATGAGCCCGCTGATTGTCTCAGCGAGTGGCTCGATGACGACGAGGTGGAGGCAGCCGTCGATCGTGCTCGCGTTCTCACCGCGGGCGAAGTGTTTCCCACCGACCCATCCGGCAGCCGCTACCCATGGCCAATGGTCTGAACGCCGCAGAAGTCGACGATGGACGAACAAGTCGACATCGATCCCGGTGACGAACTCGAGCATCTGATCGGCAGAGCGGACCTCGATGGACTGGTTCGTTACGTCGATGCAGCATGCGAGTCACGCGATTGGAAGTCGCTCATTCGAACTCGTGATCTGTGCCGGGCGGCGACACGTACGGGACGCCAAGTCTGGCCGGTCGCCACCCTGTGCGAATACCGACTCGCACTGCGTGCTCCCGCACAATGGGCTCATCTCGTGATCGACAACGATGCGAGTCGATTCTCGATCGGACCTCTCACCGAGGTGATTGCCCAGAATCACTCGTGGTCGGAGCTCGCCACTCTCCTCGGTCCGGGTCCGCAGCGCGACATCGTCGCTCACGAGTTCGTCATTTGCGGCGAGGCAGTGAACCCGACGAATCTGAATCCCTCGACTCTGGATCTGCCGTTCCACCTCTGTACCTGGGAGCCGACGTACACACGTGCGGAATATTCAGATGAGGGCGTCGTCGCACGATGTCCGACGGATCGATGGGTCCACGAATGGGTGGAGTTTCCTGCGACCGATGATCCCATCACGGATGTCGACGACGATGACACAGAGGCTGCTCTGCGAAGCCTCGTCGAACCGTGGACGGCAGCCTCAGGCGGTCGGGCGCAGTGCCACATCGTCGAGGGCGGCCTCGAAAGCCTCGCCCGCGCGATGGACCGACAATCTCTGCGTGCCTCGTCGATCTCTGCGATCCAAGCTCTCGACTGGTTGGCCTGGTGCGGCGCCTCAGGTGGAGCTCACGGGCGACGACGAGGTTCGGCCGCTGGACGGTTCAACACATGGTGGATGCTGGCTGCGCTCGGCGGGATCGACTGGGACGAGTCGACCAAGAACGAAACTCTGTCCGCGGAGATCGAACGTGTCGTCGAGCGCCTCGATTGGTATCGCATCGATTCGCGCGAACGTCATTCGTACGAGTTGTCACTCGTTGCCGTCGACAACGAAGAAGACATCACGTTCGGCTTGTTCGCGTTCGATGATCCTTTGTGACCGACCCGCACGCAAGGCGTGCGACGTCGGCGCTCTGTGATCAGCGACCCTGAAGGGCTTCGATCAACTTCGGCAGGACCTTGTGCACGTCTCCGACGATGCCGAGATCGGCGATTCCGAAGATCGGAGCTTCCTTGTCCTTGTTGATCGCAATGATGTTCTTCGAACCCTTCATGCCCACCATGTGCTGTGTGGCTCCGGAGATGCCTGCTGCGATGTACACGCTCGGCTTCACGACCTTGCCGGTCTGACCGACCTGGTAGCTGTAGGGAACCCAGCCGGCGTCGACGATCGCTCGCGATGCACCGGGTGCACCCTTGAGCAACTTCGCAAGAGACTCGATCAAGTCGAAGTTCTCGCTCTCGCCGAGACCGCGTCCGCCGGACACCACGATGTCTGCTTCGTCGAGTTTCGGGCCGGTCGTCTCTTCGACGTGCACGGCCGTGACCTGTGCAGCGCCGGTCTTGCCGAGATCGGGAACGGCAACGGCCTGAACAGCGGCCGCGCTTCCGCCGGAAGGCTCGGGGTTGAACGACTTCGGACGGAAGGACGCAAGATACGGCGCGCCTCCGGTGAAGGTGGTGGTCACGAGAGTGTTGCCACCGAAGATCGGGGTCGTCACCGAAATCGAATCGCCTGCTGCAGCAATCTCGACGTTGTTCGTGAGCACCGTTCGGTCCAACTTCACCGAAAGGCGCGACATGACGTCACGACCTTCGTACGACTGCGGGAACATGATCAGATCGGGGGAATCTCCGCCGTCGATCACCGACTTCATCGCACTCGCGACCGCCACACCGGCGAGTTGCGAGCCGTAGTCGACTGCAAAGACTTTCGCTGCTCCGTGCTCACCAGCTGCAGCAGCAACCGATGAACCGTCACCGGCGACCCAGACGCTGACCGATCCGCCGAGACTGCGAGCCTTGGTGATCAATTCGAGCGAGGCAGAAGTGGGAGCGCCATTGGCTGCTTGTGCGAAGACCCAGATGTTGTTGAGTGTCATTGTCGTTTCCGTTCTCTTCCGTATTCGCTCGTCAGATGACCTTGAGTCCTTCGAGGAAGGACAGGATCTTGTTGAATGCTTCGCCATCGTCTTCGATGACCTCTCCCGCAGCGCGAGCCTCGGCCTGACCGACGTTGGTGATCTGCTGACCCGCACCGGCCCAGCCGACGGGTGACACGCCGAGATCTCCTGCCGTGACCTCCTCGAGCGGCTTCGACTTCGCTGCCATGATTCCCTTGAAACTCGGATAGCGCGGTTCGACGACCCCGGCCGTCACGGAGATCAGAGCAGGGAGTGTGCATGTCACTTCGTCATAGCCGGCTTCGGTCTGACGATCGACCTTGAGAGTTCCTCCGTCGACGGTGACCTTCTTCGCGAACGTCACCGAGGGCAGACCGAGAACTTCGGCCATCTGCTCGGGAACGGTTCCGGTGTATCCGTCGCTCGACTCCGTTGCCGCAATGATCAGATCGGCTCCGCCGAGGCGCTGAACAGCAGCTGCAAGAATCTTTGCCGTCGTCAGCGCATCGGAACCCTGCAAGGCTGGGTCGGACACCAGAACGGCCTTGGCTGCGCCCATGGCGAGTGCCGTGCGCAGACCAGCAGTCTCGTTGTTCGGCGCCATCGAAACGAGGCTGACTTCGCCTCCACCGGCAGCATCCACCAGTTGGAGAGCCATCTCGACGCCGTAGCTGTCCGATTCGTCGAGGATCAACTTGCCGCTGCGGTCGAGGGTGTTCGACGAGGCGGTGAGCGAACCGGGGTTGGCGGGGTCGGGGATCTGCTTGACACAGACGATCACGTTCATAGGCGCATTCTTGCGGTTCGTGAGCGCATTCACACAACCCGCCTGCCACAAGGGGAAGTGACGCCCGACCTACCGGCACCCCGATCGTCGGGGAGGGGCGCCCGAAACGCCGACTTGACCAGCACGGGCGGGCTCGATCGGACTGGTACCGTCCCACCGGTGCGAATTCTGCTCGTGGTCAATTCGTTCGCCTCGTCGGTGACCGCCCGCAACACGGTCATCGTCCACAGGACTCTGTCGCGCCACCACGACGTCGAGGTGGTGGAAACGAATCGCCGCGGCCATGCCACTCGCTTCGCCGAGGATGCGGCCAGACGGGGCCTCGACCTCGTCATTGCATTCGGTGGCGATGGCACCCTCAACGAAGTCGCCACCGGTGTCGCCGGCAGCGGGACCGCCCTCGGAGTCCTTCCCGGTGGGAGCACGAACGTCTTCGCTCGCACCATCGGCCTTCCGAACGATCCCGTCGCATCTGCCGACATGCTCGTCGACAGCCTGCGAACACCCGAGTCGAGCATCCGTCCGATCGGACTCGGCCGCGTCAACGGACGTTTCTTCTGCTTCCACGTCGGCATCGGATACGACGCAGCCGTCGTGCGCGCCGTCGAGAATCGGGCCTCGTTGAAGAGGTGGGCTGGCCATCCCTTGTTCATCTACTCGGCTGTGACGACATGGTCGACCCAGTACGACCGCAAGCATCCTCATTTTCGAGTTCGAACCGTCGAACCTGCCGGGCGCGCGTCACGTGTCGTCGAGGACGGCTATTTCTCCGTCGTACTGAACACCAATCCGTACACGTTTCTCGGGAACAGACCGCTCGATCTCTCGCCGGCTGCAGGTCTCGACCAGCCGCTCGTCGTCATCACGTTCAAGACCATGGCAGTGTCGGCGATCCTGCGGACTCTCACCCAGGCTCTGCGCGGCGGCGGCCTTCCCTCGAGCGATGGCTCGACGGGACCAGTGGCGAGTTTCGAAGATGTGCACGAGTTGGTGATCGACCACGCTTCGCCATTTCCGTATCAGGTCGACGGCGACTATCTCGGAGAGTCGAGTCGTCTGCACATCGAACACGTTCCGAATGCCGTCGGATTGCTGTTCTCGAACTGATCCTTGTGAGCCAACCTGCTCGAGTTGGCTCTGCGTCGGCTCAGGATGCGATCAGGATGCGATCAGGATGCGATCAAAATGAGTTCAGAACGTTCAGCGCCACATCGGGGACATTCGTGCAAATGCCGTCGACCGACCATTCGGCCAATTCGATCATCCGATCCGGATCGTCGCACGTCCACGTGTTGACCGCCAGCCCGTGACGGTGGCATGCATCCACCAACTCCTTGGTGAGGAGAGCGACCCACGGGTGCAGAGCCGAATGACCAGATGCCACGAGACTTGCGAGAACGGACTCGATCTGATCCGCTTTCACTTCGGGCGTCAACCATGCAGTGGGGATCGCAGGATCCGCCGTCTGGCAGCGGTCGATGGTCTCGCGCCGAAACGATGAGATCAGCCAGTTGCTCGGCGGTTCCGTTCTGCCCCTCAGACAGTTCACGGTCGCTTCGGCGATGTCGTCGGTCGGATCGAAATCCGGTTCGGACGGATCGTTCTTGATCTCGATGTTCACCCACATCGGCGCACACGCGTCGAGAGCCTGATCCAGAGTCGGCACGTCCTCGGGAAGATCCGTCGAAGGTGTGGCGCAGATCAGCCGTCCATCAGCAAGGCCCGCATCGTGGTGAACGACGAGCACTCCGTCGGCAGCTCGCCGGACGTCCAATTCAGCCGCATGAGACCCGATCTCCACGGCCCGGCGGAAAGCCGCCAACGTGTTCTCCCGCTCGACCTTCGAGGCGCCTCGATGGGCCAGGATTTGTGTCGGCATGAGACCATCTTGCCTGTCGGCTTCTTCACCTGCCAGGCAATTCCCCGAAATGACTGATTGGTCAATTCATGAGCCGAGACTCCCCGAGAAACCTCCCGGAGATTCCTGATGGCCCATCGGTCATCCTCGGCCGTGCCCCACTCGGCTGGATTCGAGAAAAATCTGACCCGCCTCTTGCCCTTCTCGGACTCATTTGCCAACCTGGGTAGCGCTCTGGAACCGAGACGATACCCTCGGGAGCCGGTGCCGTTGGCCACATCGGTCAGCGACGCACCGCAGAACGATTTCAGAACAACACCGTTACCTACACCCCTCGACTAGCCAGGAGCACAACGTGTCAATCCTCGCCTCAGCCCTCGCCCTCGGATCTGCTGATTACAGCTGGCGTCAAGAAGCAATCTGCCGAGACACCGATCCGGAACTTTTCTTTCCGGTCGGCACGACCGGTCAGGCACTGCTCCAGATCGATCGTGCGAAGCAGGTCTGCGCCGAGTGTGCTGTGCAGGTGCGCTGCCTCGAGTTCGCCCTCGAGACGAATCAGGACTCGGGCATCTGGGGCGGCACGTCCGAAGAAGAGCGACGAGTCATTCGTCGCCAGATTGCGGCTCGCAACCGCGCTGCTGCTCAGATGAAGCGAGAGTCAGCAATCTCCTGATTCGCGTCGTCGTCAGGAATGACGAGGCAGGCGCAACTCGACGACAGTTCCGTCGCCATGTTCCGGTTCGGCGAGTCCCACCGATTCGAAGTCCGCAGGGGTTCCCGCACGCATCAGAATCGAGCCGTTGAGCTCGGTCGTCACCAATGTGCGCACGATCGATAGTCCGAGTCCGGTCACGGCATCGAGATCGAAATCCGGATCGAGACCTCGACCGTCATTGACGACCTCGATTGCCACTTCATCATCGCCTCCTCCGAGTTGGATGACGACGGTGCCGCCCGCGCTCCCCTCCGGAAATCCGTGATCGACTGCGTTTTGCAGCAGTTCGGTCAGCACGACGGACAACGGCGTGGCGATGGTCGCCGGGAGCCGACCGCCATCGCCTCGAACCAAGAATTTCACCGGGCGATCAGGGGACTGCAACCCCTCCTCGGCAAGGCGCAGGAGGGGTCGAACGATCTCGACGAACGGCACGTCCTCGCCCGGCTCTCGTGACAACGTCTCGTGGACGAGGGCAATCGTGCGAATCCTCCGAACGCTTTCTTGAATTGCTTCCTTGGCCTCGTCGGATTCAAGACGACGCGCCTGGAGCCGCAGCAGTGACGAGATCGTCTGCAAGTTGTTCTTCACACGATGGTGAATTTCGCGAATCGTCGCGTCCTTGGACAGGAGCATCCTGTCTCGTCGGCGAACTTCGGTGACATCGCGCAGGAGAACCACTGCGCCCGTGACCTCGCGAGAGGCGATGATCGGGATACAACGCACGAGGAGTGTGACATCGGATGTCTGATCGAACTCTTCGATGATCGGCTCATGCCTCTCGAAGGCTTGTCGAACCGGACTGTCGGCGAAACCCATTTCGCTCAGGGACTGCCCGACGACATTCGATGTGATCCCGACACGATGCAGAGCAGAGACAGCATTCGGAGAGGCGTACTGCACGATTGCACGCTCATCGAGAACGATCGCTCCGTCACCGACGCGCGGAGCCGCGCTGAGATTTGCAGCCCGCCCCTGGAACGGAAACTGACCTTCGACGATCATCTGAGCCATGCGCTCGAAGATCGCCACATACGTGCGTTCGAGCTCTCCAGGTTGCCGGCTCGTCTGTGTCGACCACTCTCGGGACAAAACAGCGACTGGTCCGTTCTCACCCCGAACCGGAATTGCCAGCATGTGGATGGATCCCCGATTTTCTTCGGCGGGAATATCACCTTCGACCATCTTCTGTGATGTGAACGCCCGTTGCAGGAGATCCACCTCGTCACCCGTTGCGGTCGCACCGACATGGTCCGAGTGGTAGATCGTCTGACCCGTCGCTGGCCGAACCTGCGCAACGACGGTCCATGAACCAGTTTTCAATGGCAGATACAGCAGCATGTCTGCGAAGCACAGATCCGCCAACATTCCCCACTCCGCAACGAGTTGGATCAGGTGAGAGGTATCGCTCTTCGACAGTTCGGTTTCGTGACGAAGCAGGTCTGCCAGGGATGCCATCTTCCAAGTCTGCCCCATGAGGGTCGGGGCACCGGAACAAGACGAATTGTGAACGCGCGGCTTTCAGCCACGGAATACCGCGCGGCTTTCAGCCACGGAATACCGCGCGGCTTTCAGCCACGGAATACCGCGCGGCTTTCAGCCGCCGAAACCGATTCGGCGATCGCTTTCCGTCGAGCCGATCTCCACGTACGCGATCTTGGTGGACGGCACCGCCACCGACTTGCCCTTCTTGTCCACCAGCCACAGCACATCGGCCGCTCCGGACAAGGCTGCTTCGATCTTCGCTTTCGTCGCGTCGCGCTCGCTGTCAGCCAATTCGAGCGAGATCTCGCGGGCTGCCTGTGTCACGCCGATACGAATGTCCACGAAAATCCTCCTGAGATACTGATTCGAACTGCTCCGAAACGAGACGCTACCGCCCCTGAATCAGACCGCCGTCGCACAGAAAGAGTCACCCTGGGGAAGTGACTCCATCGTCGAGACGTCGGCGTCGCCGTACAGGGCTTTCAACATGCCCTTGACCATGCCGCGGTCGACCGCACAAATGACGGGATGTTCGATCGCCACATCGCCGAACGGGCAGTGATTGTTGACGATGCGCAATTGGTTGTTGCGCTTCTCGGTGTGCGCCGCAAAGCCATGTGCCGTCAACGCATCGGCAACTGCTTGCATGGCAGAACGAAGACTTCTCTGACCCGTGGCCAGATCCGAACCAGTGAGAGCAGCAGCCATTGCCCGCCCGTACTCTTGGCCGACTTCCTCAGCGATGGCAGCAGCCTGGTCGTCGGGAAGCAACGCCAAGGTCTTGCCGAGCAGACTGAGAACGAGATCGTCGCTGCGCACCGGGAAAGAATCGTCCGGCAAGTTGGCCGCAACCGAGTACCTCTTCGAGGGACGCCCTGCGCCGCCACCCGATGGCTTCACCATGGTCACTTCGACGTAGTTGCCGGCAGCCAACTTGTCGAGGTGATGTCGCGCAACGTTCGGATGCAGGGAGAACTCGGCTGCGACCTCTGCAGCGGTCACACCGCCTTCGACTGCTCGCACGTAGAGATAGATCGCTCGACGGGTCGGATCGCCGAACGCGCTCGTGATCGCTGTCACGGACGCCGTGAAGGCCCCATGTGAAGCTGGCGTGGCTGCGTTCACGGACACGCCGGTATTATACCTATGCCCGTAGTGCAAATTCCGAGTTGGGAGATTCACATGACCATCACCCGCGAGCAAGTCGTCGACGCTCTGCGCCCCGTGGAAGATCCCGAGCTGCATCGATCGATCGTCGATATCGGCATGTTGCGCAACGTCGAAATCGGCGAAGACGGCAAGGTCTCGATTCTGGTGGCCCTCACCATTGCCGGGTGTCCCTTGCGCAACGAGATCACCAACCGGGTGACGACAGCGGTGCGCGCTCTCGACGGCGTTGCCGACGTCGCCCTCGACTTCACAGTGATGAGCGATCAGGACCGCGCAGAATTGCGCCAGTTGCTTCACGGAGATCCGGCATCGACCGCTGGCCAGGGCGCCGCTCACGGCCATGCAGAGGGTCGGGCCATTCCCTTTGCCGATCCTGAGAATCGCACCCGGCCGCTCCTCATCTCGTCGGGCAAGGGAGGAGTCGGCAAGAGCAGCGTGACGACCAACCTCGCCGTGGCCCTCGCTGCCCAGGGTCACTCCGTTGGCATCCTCGATGCCGATATCTACGGGTATTCGATCCCCCGCATGCTCGGAGCCTCGAACGAGCCGGTCGTAATCGATCGCATGTTGCTCCCCTCGGAGGCACACGGCGTCCGCTGCATCTCGATCGGGTATTTCGTGCCAGAAGGACAAGCTGTCGTGTGGCGGGGCCCGATGCTGCACAAGGCACTCGAGCAGTTCCTGACCGACGTGTTCTGGGACGAGCCGGACTTCCTTCTCATCGACATGCCCCCTGGAACGGGTGACATCGCTCTGTCTCTCAGCCAGTATCTCCCGAAGGGCGAGGTCTACGTCGTGACGACCCCCCAACCCGCAGCACAAAAAGTTGCGCGTCTGTCCGCTGCGATGGCGGCCAAAGTGAACCTTCCCGTGAAGGGAGTCATCGAGAACATGTCATGGTTCACGGGAGACGACGGCAAGAAGTACGAACTGTTCGGGCAGGGCGGAGGCAAAGATCTCGCCGATGAGCTGAACGTCCCCTTGCTCGGTCAGATCCCACTCGTGCAGACGCTGCGAGAAGGGGGAGACGACGGTCGTCCCATCACTGTGTCGATGCCCGACAGCGAATCGGCGCGCATCTTCCATGAAATCGCCCGCAAGATCGCCGAGGACATGAAGCCGCGCAAGAAGTTCAGCAAGTTTTTGAAGGTCAACGGCTGATCCTTCGAAGAACGAGCGGCGTCAGTCGTTCCAGAATCGCTGTTCGCGGAACGGATCCGCATACATGTGGTACCCGTTGCGCTCCCAGAAGCCCGGTGCGTCCTTGTCGAGCAGCTCGAGACCCCGCACCCACTTCGCGCTCTTCCAGAAGTAGAGATGTGGAATCACGATGCGTACCGGTCCGCCGTGTTCCGGAGTGATGTCTTCGCCCTCGTAGGCATACGCGATCAGAGCTTCGTCGGTCGTGATGTCCGCCAACGGCACATTCGTCGTGTATCCGAACTCGGCATGTTCCATGACGTGTGTGGCTCCAGGTTGTGCGCCTGCCATCTCGAACACGTCTCGAACGCGCACACCGGTCCACGAGGTGTCGAATTTGCTCCACTTCGTGACGCAGTGGATGTCGAATGTGAGAGTCACACTCGGCAATGCCCGAAGGTCGTCGAGAGTCAATGTGAGTGGCTCGTCCACGAGACCGAAGATCGAGATGTTCCACTGCCCGGGTTCGTAGAGGGGAACATCTCCCACGTGCAGAACGGGAAAGCGCTCGGTCAGATACTGGCCAGGAGGCAGCCGCTCGGCATCGAGTCCACGCTCGGCGATGCCGCGGCGATTGCGTTCGAAGAAGCTTCCTTCCAGACCCATGTGCCAAGTCTGTCGCCGTATCGACCGAGTGAGGCAGTCGGAGACCGTATTAGGTTGAGGCCATGATCGAGGACACGGGAGAGATCACGGGCGAGATCACGAACTTCGGAGCCGACCCCGCCACCGTGTACCTCGTGCGCCATGCCAAGGCGGGCGACCGCTCTCGTTGGACGGGTGACGACATTGTGCGACCGCTGTCCGGGAAAGGACGCCGTCAGGCCGTCTCGGTGTGCGAACGACTGTTGCCTCTCGTCAGGGCGCGCCCTGGTGCCGTTCTCCTGTCCAGCACGTATCTGCGCTGTCTCCAGACCCTCGAGCCCCTTGCTGCTCGACTGCATTCCCAGGTCCTCTCAGACGACCGTCTCACCGAAGGGTGCAGTTTCGAAGGTGCACTGGAGCTCGTCTCCTCGGTGCCCGATGGAAGCGTGTTGTGCAGCCACGGAGACATCATTCCCGCTGTCATGGCCGCCCTCGAACGCCGAGGGACGAGCATCACCACCGACCCGGATTGGCGCAAAGGATCAGTGTGGGTTCTCCAACGATCGGGAGATCACATCACGACGGCCACTGTGTGGCCGCCGCCGAACGTGAGTTGACAGCACCGATCCGAAGAACGGTCACTCACCGGTCGTGGCATCGGGAACGGAATCCTGATCGTTCAAGGCCTCATCGATCTGCGCCGCAAGACCCTCGACGAGAACGGCAACCTCGGACGGAGGATTCGAAGCGAGGCACGTCTCGATTTCAGGTGCAGCCGCTGCGGCATCGTCGAGAAAACGGAAGAACGAGATTCCCAAGAAACAGTGGGCGTCGGGGTACTCGGTATCGATGACGGTTGCCTGCCGCAACAGGACGAGACCCGACTCGAGACGGGAGCCGGCAAGTTCCGGGTCTTCCAGTTGCGCAGCCGACAGCACCGTGAGCCACCCGAAGTAGGTCAAGGCCTCGACGTTGTCGGGTTCCCTTTGGAGAACCTGCGCGTACAGGGCCAGAGCATTGTCGATATCGCCCATGCCGAGTGACCGAGCTTCGACGAGAAGGGCAGTCACGCTCGCCTCACCACCTCCTCCAGTCATGACCTGACCCGGCCGACGTTCCCCCGTGTTGCGCGCCACTGCAATTCCGGCGATGACGGCGAGCACGACGACGAGGGCCAGCCCGGTGACGGTGCGAAATGCAGGACGGCGGGTCGCCTCGGTCGGGGCAGAGGTCTCAGTTTCTGGCGACATGCTGCTCGCCGACGCACTTCTCCACCGCCGAAATGCCAGCACGAGTCCGACGACGGCCACGGCTCCGACGACGACAGGGAGAATCCAAACGAGCGATTCGATACCGGTCGAACCGGGAGCCAAGCGCAAACTCTCGGCGTAGCTGTCGTCGATCGTGGTCACGATCTCGTCGTCGCTCAACATGCCTTCCGCAACCAGACGGGTGATCTCCTGGCGTATCGCCTGTGATGCCGTACCGCGCGATTCAGAGACGCTTTCGCCGTCGCACGTCGGACAAGCGAGACGACGCGCCACCGCTTCGACACGCTCCTGGGGAGTCGACGGGCTCGAATCCCGCTGTGATCCGATGAGCATCAGTGCAACGAAGGCAGCAACAAGAGCGAACCAGCCGATCGATGACGCTTTGGCGAACTTCTTCACAGTCGTCATGTCCACCTGCACGTCTTGCCGCTCATTGCGCGCTCATTGCTGCGATCGCCGATCCGAGCAACTCGGCCGTCACCTGACCGGTGAAACGCTGTGCGACGACTCCCGTCGGGCTGATCAACCACGTCTCGGGCACTCGAGCAATGCCGTAGTCGACCGCAACTCGAGCGTCGTCGTCACGGATGATCGGCCAATCGCCGCCGAACTCGTCGAAGAAGTTTCGCACAGCAGATTCGCTGTCATCGTTGACGATCGTGTACAGCTCCGCTCCGCGAGCACCCATTTCCTGCTGTCCCTCGTGGAACTTCACGAGTTCCGGATGTTCGCGTTTGCACGGGACACATGTCGAGTTGAAGAAGTTCAGAACGACCCACGATCCCTTGCGTCGAGACAGGACGAACTGCTCGCCGTCATACGTCGTGCTGACGATCTCGGGTGCGGGACGCAGCAGAAGCGGCGACTGAGCATCCTGAGTGTCACGAGAGAAGGCGATTACCAGAATCCCGATCAACAGCACGGCTCCGCACGCAAGCAGAGCAGCGACACGTCTGGCCATTCGGCCAGACGTCCCTTCAGCGGTCGGCTCATCGATCGCTGTTGTCACGGCGCGCTCCCCTGTGCTGCAACTTCGACAGACGCTCTGTTGCGCCTCGATGACGTCCGGGTGCGATTCGGCAGTGCTGCGAGGATGGTGCCGAGAGCCATCAACCCGCCGCCGACCCAGAGCCACAGAATCAGCGGCTTGACGAACACCTTGATACGCGCCTGATCGTCGTCCGGACGAACGTTTCCTTCGAGGGTCAGATAGAGATCATGACGCAGACCCGTCCTGACGCTCGGCGTTCCGATGTCCATGCCTTGGGCGAGGTACTTGCTGCGTGACGGCTCGTAGACCTGCTCTCCGTCGATACGCACTGCTGCGACAACGCTCGTCTTCACATCGTCGTTGCGAACGGACAGACCCTCGAAAGTGAACGTGTGTCCGGCGAATGCAACTGTTTCGCCCTCTTCCATCACGAACTCCTGAGAGCGTGTGTACGACGCCGACGCCACGAGCGCAACGGACAAGGTGATGACCCCGAGATGGACGACCATGCCGCCGTTCGCACGCCCGATCACTCCGCGCCAACCCTGTCGCCGACTCGCAAGGATCAGCTGCCGCAGAGCCGATCCACCCGCGAAGCCGCCGAGCGCGAACGCCAGGAGCGACATCCAGCCGTCGGCTCCCCACACGAGTGCAAGAGCAAGAGCACCCACTCCGGTCCAAGCCGGCCAATAGAGCCGGGCACTGAGAACTTCCTCGCTCGCCCTCCTCCACGGAAGGATCGGGGCGATCGCCATCAAGAACAGCATCGTCAATCCGATGGGCTTCGTCATGGCGTCGAAGAATGGTTCGCCGACGACGATTCGGCGATTGTCCACTGCTTCGACGATCAGCGGAAACACGGTTCCGAGAAGCACCACGAAAGCGAAAAGACTGAACAAGAAGTTGTTCGCCAGAAATGCGCCTTCACGGCTGATCGGCGACTCGATTGCGCCTGTCGAGCGCAACTGATCACCGCGCCAACCGATGAGGCCGATCGCCGCGACCACGATGATCGCGAAGAAGGCAAGGAGCCACGGGCCGACATCGCCCTCGGCGAATGCGTGCACGCTGTTGATGACCCCCGAACGGGTGAGGAATGTTCCGAGGATCGTCAGGCTGAACGTCGCGATCACAAGACTGAGGTTCCACACTCGGAGCATTCCTCGACGCTCCTGCACCAAGACCGAGTGGAGATACGCAGTGCCTGTCAACCACGGCAGGAAGCTCGCGTTCTCGACGGGATCCCACGCCCAGACGCCGCTCCATCCGAGAACTTCGTAGCTCCACCAGCTGCCCAAGATGATGCCGATGGTGAGAAATCCCCAGGCGTACAGCGTCCAGCGCCGCGTCTCGAGGAGCCAGCCTTCTCCGACACGACCCGTGATCAGTGCTGCGATTGCGAAAGCGAACGGCACCGTGAAACCGACGTAGCCGAGGTACAGGATCGGAGGATGGAAGACCACGAGGATGTGGTTCTGCAACAAAGGATTGGGGCCAGGCCCGTCGGTGACGCCGCTCGGGCCCAGTTCGAATGGATTCGCCGGGCCGAATGCGAGCAGGAAGAAGAAGAGCGAGACGACATAGAGCACGACCATGGCCCATGCAAGGAGTTCATCGCCGACTCGGTCTCGAAACTTGCGCGCCACTGCCACGACGAATCCAGCAAGGATCAGAATCCACAGCAGGATCGATCCCTCGAGGGCACTCCACAGAGCAGTCACGTTGTAGAGAGCAGGCGTGCTCCGTGAGCCGACCTGCTGCACGTATGCGAGGGAGAAGTCGCGGGTGATGAGAGCTCGCTCCATGACCACGACTGCTGCGACAGCGGCGAACAGTGCGACGTACGAGTAGCGCACCGACGACGTCAGTGCCCGGCGATCCTTCTTTCGGATGCCCGCAATCGTGATAGCGGCTCCGAACAAGCACGCCAACACACCGAGCAGGACGGCGCCGCGCCCGACGGCTGCATTCAGACTGACGGCGAGCATTCTGATCCCTGCGCAGTCGAGGATTCGTCGTACTCACCTTCGGGTTTCACCCGATCGGGATTGGCAGCTTCGTATTCGTTGGAGTGCTTGACTTCGATTCGGTCCCCGAGGAAGACGCCTTCTGACAGCACCCCATGAACAACGACGGGAATGCATTCCTTGAAAATTCCCCCGGGGTCGCCGTCGTAGCGCACCGGCATCGTCTTGTTGCCGAACGACACAGTGAAGGCCGTGACCGTTCCCTCGTCACGAACCGAGCCTTCGTCGACAACACCTTGGATGCGCAGTCGTCGGCCCGCCTCACACCCTTCCTTCACGTCGATTTCGTCGACATTGCAGTAGTAGTCGATCGCCGATGTCAGGAACTGGGTGAGCACGACTCCGCCAGCCACGATGACGCCCGCGAGAACGAACATTGCAAGCCAAGGTCGGCGTCGCTGGCGTCGCGCGACTTCTGCTCGCGGGCGGGGGGACAGATCGAGAGCATCCTGCGATGAGCCGATCGAATCGTCGTCGAAGGACTTCATGGCCTCGTCTTTGGAGCTCATGTCGTCTCTGGAACTCATGTCCAGGGCCTTTCTCGGGGAGGTATGTGCTTGCCGGCTCGGCGGGCACGACGAATCGAAGACCACGCGTACATGGCCACCGAACCGAGAGTCACTGCGTAACTCGCGACGATGAAGCCGATGTCGTCCATCTCAGATCGACCGTTCGCTCTGCTTGGATGCAGTTGCCTCTTCGAGACGTTCCTGGATCGCGCGATCGAGACCGGTCTCGTCGAGCATGTCCTCCAAGGCCAGAGCTCTCTGACGATGAAGAACCAGCCAGACGTACAGCATCGTGAAGACGACGACGCCGAAGAAGAGACTGAACAACATCAGGTCGTCCATCTGCACGTCGGAGTTACGCGTCAGGACGCTTGCTTCTTGATGCAAGGAGTTCCACAACTCCACCGAGAAGTGAACGAGAGGAATCTCGAGAACTGCGAGAAGTGCCAAGACTGCACTTCTCTTCGCCCTCTGATGATGAGTCCCCCCGAGACCGCGTACCGCGAGATAGCCGACATACGTAACGAAGAGGAACGCTGTCGTCGTCAGTCGAGCATCCCACGTCCAAAAGGTTCCCCACGTCAGGCGCCCCCACAGACTTCCCGTGACGAGCGAGATCGCCATGAAGAGAACACCGACCTCGGCCGATGCCCCGGCGATCCGATCCCAAACGAGAGAACGGGTTCGCTTCCACAGATACGCCGCTGACGACACCGCCGTGACGACGAATGCCAGATAAGCGAGCCAAGCCCCCGGAACATGCGCATACATGATGCGGACTGAGTCGCCCTGGTTCACGTCCGGGGGCGACAGGACGAGTCCGAGCAACAGCAAGAAGCCCACTCCGATGACGCTGGCCCAGCCGAGCCAGAACGTGAAACGAGTCCCGGTCACGGACGAACGTGATGCCGTCATCTCTGACATCTCCATCCTGCGCTCCCTCTCGTCTCACTCGTCGATCAGCGGACCGAAGGCGATCGCCCCGGCCACGGTGAACAGCACTGCGAAGATTGCCAGGAGGCCGCACCACGGCCATCCCTCACTCGTCGCAATTCCGTTCGTACCGAATGCAGCCTCCGTCGAGCGAGTGGCCCCAATCAGTACCGGCGCCACCACCGGCAACAACAGCAACGGGAGCAACGTCTCCCGGCCCTTGGTTCCGGCAGCAAGGCCTCCGTACAGGGTACCGACGGCTGCCAAACCGCAGGTAGCGGTGATGGCAGTCGTGACCAACAGCACGCCCCCATTCCACGAGATCTCCGCTCGATAGAGCACGACCGCCCCAGCCACGAGGAGGGCGACGAGCACCATCAACTGCGCGAGGAGCGCGATCATCTTGCCGAGGAAGACCCCCATCAACGACACGCCGCTCGAGCGGATCTGATCCAAAGCCCCGTCGGACGTCTCGACTGCGAAGGCCCTCGAGACGATGAACAGCATGCTGAACACCGCCGCGAGCCACACCAGACCTGGGGCCACTCGCTGCAGAACTGCATCGCTGTCGAGGGCGAAAGCAAACATCACCATGACGATCAACGAAAACGGAAGAACCTGGTTGGTGAGAACTCGGCTGCGAAGTTCGATCCGAAGGTCCTTGCGAGCAGTGAGCAAAGCCGTGCGCGCGACTGTGGGAGTCGATCCGCTGATGTTCATACGCCTCACGTCCTCACCTCCCGCACACGTCCTGCCACCACTTCGATCTGGCGTGTCGCCAATGCTCCCGAGCGGTCGAGTTCGTGACTGGCCACGACGATGGTCGCGCCCGCTCGGGCTGCTCTGCGGAGAACCTCGTCCAAGTCGTCACGACCCTGTGCATCGAGTCCAGCGTGCGGCTCGTCGAGCAACCACAATTCGGCGCGTCGCGCAATGAGGCACGCCAGTGCACAACGTCGCTTCTGTCCGGCCGACAGAGCCGAAACCCGGACATCGCCGAGTCTGCCGTCGAGACCGAGTGCTGCAAGTGCGCCATCGACATCGGCAGGACGCGCTCGCGTGACGTCGCCCCAGAAACGAACGTTCTCTGCAACCGTCAGGTCCCCGTACAAGCCGTTGTGATGGGCGAGATATCCCACATGGCTCTTGACGAGATCGCGTTCATGAGCCAGATCGAAGCCGAGAACCGAACCGGATCCGCGCTCGATCGGCAAGAGGCCGGCACAGACT
>QXGG01026508.1_pt1 | contig 28299 bp, 26 predicted proteins | sample 1982491 | NCBI WGS metagenome assembly QXGG01 (sample SAMN09924614, study PRJNA488089) | Wastewater metagenome, whole genome shotgun sequencing project. | isolation source: South African research farm wastewater | place: South Africa: Irene, Agricultural Research Council, Animal Production... | reverse complement strand
CTTCCCATTCCGAACAGAGAAGTTAAGCCTTGTCACGCCGATGGTACTGCATACCCGTGGGAGAGTAGGTAGCCGCCTTTTTAAGAAGAGAGAGTCATAGGATTAGTCCTAATGACTCTCTCTTTTATTGTTTATATGGGTCTGTAGTTATCTCATCTTTGAGATGTTTTCCAACTAATTAACGCTACAATATTTAAGTACTTCCATTTAGATTGTATCTTTGCTAACTATGAATGATAAAATAACCATTAGTACTATTGATATTAGTACCAGCTTACCACTACCTTTGGCCGATGCTGGGATTAAAGCAGGATTTCCTTCACCTGCTCAAGACTATATGGACATTGCTATTGATTTAAACCAAGAGTTGGTTCGTCACCCTTCTACTACATTTTATGGTAGGGTTAGGGGTGATTCTATGCAGGATGCTCATGTCTTTGATGGTGATATTCTTGTCATTGATAAATCTTTAGAGCCTCAAAGTGGAGATATGGCTGTTTGCTATATAGATGGTGAATTTACGATAAAGTATATTGAAGTTACCGAAAATAGGGTGTCTCTGATTCCTGCAAATCCACTTTATCCAACTATCAATGTTACTGCTGATCAAGATTTGATTATTTGGGGAGTTGTAACTTATGTCATTCATAAAGCCCAAAAAAGAAGATGATTGGTCTTATCGACTGCAATAATTTTTATGCGAGTTGTGAACGCGTATTTAATCCCTCTTTGCAAGGTAAACCCATCGTTGTTCTTTCTAATAACGACGGTTGTGTTATTGCTCGGAGTAACGAAGCAAAAGCTTGTGGTGTAGAGATGGGTGCGCCTTTCTTTAAAATAAGTGACTTAGTTCGGCAAAAGAATATACATGTTTTCTCATCCAACTATACGCTATATGGTGATATGTCTCGACGTGTAATGACTTTAGTACGCGATTCTGTGCCGCAGTTAGAGGTTTATTCCATTGATGAATGTTTTGTAGTCTTAGAGGGTATCACTAATTTAAAGCAATTTGCTGTTGAATTACGAGCTAAGATAATTAAAGGTACTGGCATCCCCGTAAGTATCGGTCTTGCACCTACCAAAACTTTGGCTAAACTTGCAGCTACTTTTGCTAAGAAATATAAAGCTTACGATGGGGTTTGTCTGATTGATAACCCAGAAAAGCGATCTAAGGCGCTTCAGGTTACAGCTGTAAACAAAATCTGGGGTATTGGAAGACGAACTTTTTCATCTTTGGCCCAGCATGGTGTGCTAACAGCATTTGACTTTAGCCAAAAAGATTCAAGTTGGGTTCAACACAATTATACAGTTACAGGTTTACGAACATGGAAAGAATTAAATGGAATCCCTTGTATTGATTTTGAGTCTGTAAGTGCTAAAAAAAGCATAACTACTTCTCGAAGTTTTAATCGCAAACTTACAAGCTTCGATGAGTTATTAGAAATTGTAGCCAACTTTGCAGCTGCTTGTTCTCGTAAGCTCTTAGAGCAGAAGAGTATGGCTAAGACTTTACTTGTTTTCCTTTATACCGATACTAGATATGCTGGTAGCAATGCACAATCAAACGCGGCAAAAGTTACTCTTGATGTCGCTAGTTCACACCCAAGTGAATTGATTAAAGCTGCCCGATTAGCACTTCAACTGGTTTTTAATCAAGGAACAGGTTATAAAAAAGCTGGAGTTATTGTGTCTGATATTACAGACGTAGCCCAGGCTTCTTTATTTGATGTGGTCGATCGGGAGCGACAAAACAGATTACTTAAGGTTGCTGAGCAAATTAAAAATAAGAATGGTGAAGATATGCTTAAGATTGCCTCTCAAGGTTCTTTTGAATTGGGAAATTACATGGATCGAAAATTTGTTTCTAAGCATTATACCACCAACTTTAGTGATATAATCTCTGTTTCAGCTGATTCTTAAGTTATCTAATTTCTGTAGGCCTTAAAATTATTAAGTCCTGACTTCCTGATTTTACAGTTTCTCCAGCCTTGTCCTAAATTTTTATGCTTATATATTTGTATCTAATAAATTATTTTCCTTATCTTTGTATTGCTGATCAAGACAAGATCTTGTGATGTTTATTTTATCTGCGAAAATAGCTCAGTTGGTAGAGCACAACCTTGCCAAGGTTGGGGTCGCGAGTTCGAATCTCGTTTTTCGCTCAGTAAAAAGAGGCTGTCCAAAATTGGTTCAGCCTCTTTTTTTGTTTACATTTAAGACTTAAACTATTACAGTGTATTAATGATATGTTATAATCAAGGATTCATAAATGAAACAAATCTCTTAGGAGCTTGTTTAATAAACATTTAAATATGTATTTTTGAGATTAAGGATAAGCTGATTTATGTCAATTATCAGAAGTTATCTTAAATTGCTGAACCAAGTCATTAAAATCAACTTGCTTACTATAGGCTAAATACCAGTGGTCAGACTTTAAAAGTTGTAAAATAATACGAAATTAACGCTTTACCCATTTCCTATGAAAGATTTTTTTAAATACACTCTAGCAACTATAACCGGTCTTATTTTGACTGGTGTTTTGCTGTTTTTCTTTGCCTTTTCGACTCTTGTTGCTATGCTTGCCACTTCGGATACAGAAGTACAAGTAAAAGAGTCTAGTGTACTAACCTTAAAGCTTAATGGATCATTAAGTGAGAGAGCAATAGATAATCCTTTGATGGAGCTTATGTCTTCTCAAAACTCAACGGTTGGTTTAAATGATATTCTTAATGCGATTCGTAAGGCTAAAACGAACGAGAATATTGAAGGAATATATTTAGATGCTGGCAGTATGTCAGCTTCTTTTGCATCGTTGGAGGCTATTCGGAATGCTTTGATTGATTTTAAAGAATCGGATAAGTTTGTTATAACTTATGGCGATCAGTATACTCAAGGTTTATATTATGTTTCTTCTGTAGCTGATGAAATTCACTTGAATCCTGAAGGCGGAGTTGTATGGGCTGGATTGGCAGTTCAACCTATGTTTTATACAGATTTGCTCAAAAATATTGGTGTTGATATGCAAATATTTAAGGTTGGTACCTATAAGTCGGCCGTAGAACCTTATACTGAGACTAAAATGAGTCCAGCTAGTCGTGAACAAACATCGGTATTTCTTAATGATTTATGGTCTCATATGGTTTCAGGAGTTTCCTCTGCTCGTAATATCTCAACTGAAGAACTACAAAATCTAGCTAATCAAATGATGTTATTTCAACCCACAGCTCTAAGTTTGGAACATAAACTAGTTGATAAACTATCTTATCGCTCTGATATGGATGAAGTCATCAAAGACAAACTCAATGGTGATAAGCCTCGTTTTATAAGCTTTAATCAAATGAAAAATGTCCCAGTCGCTGTAGATCCCAAAATTAAGAATGAGGGTAATATAGCTATTTATTATGCAGAGGGTGCGATTGTCGATTCTTCAAGTAATTCTTTTAACTCAGAAATTGTAGCTAATAAGGTGATTAAGGACTTGAAAAAACTTCAAGAAAATGAGGATATAAAAGCTGTTGTAGTGCGCGTTAATTCACCAGGTGGAAGTGCTTTTGCTTCTGAGCAAATATGGAAATCTATAATGAACCTAAAGGCTGAGAAACCTGTGGTTGTATCTATGGGTGACTATGCTGCATCAGGCGGTTATTATATCTCAGCTGCTGCTGATTTAATAGTAGCCGAACCAACAACTTTAACAGGTTCTATTGGTATTTTTGCTATGATACCTAGTTTTGGTAAAATTGCGCATAGTGTAGGTTTAGACTTCGATGTGGTTAAGACTAATGAGTTTTCTGACTTTGGTGCTCTTTATCGTAATATGAACTCAGGTGAAAAGCAATTACTTCAGAATTATGTTGAAAATGGATACGACCTATTTGTTAAACGATGTGCCGAAGGTCGATCTATGAGTGATGAAGCTATTAGAGCCATAGCTGAAGGAAGAGTTTGGACAGGTGCAAGAGCTAAAGAACTTGGTTTAGTTGACCAATTAGGCGGAATTGAAGTAGCGATTGCTTTGGCCGCAGATAAAGCTGGTATTACTCAATATAGAAGAAAATCATATCCAAGTATGCCTAGTCTTATTGAGCAGCTGATGGAGATGACGTCTAAGGATGCAGTATCAGTCTACTTGAATAATAGTATTTATAAGGATATATTTGTAAAGGCCGAAGAATTTAAGCGCCTCACTGAGCGTTCACCACTTCAGGCACGTATGCCTTATGAGTTTAATTTTCAAAGTTTATAAAGATAAATGAAAAATACTGATCGCCATATCAAATTAAATAAATGGCTTTACCCCTTTGCCTCACTCTATGGCATAGGGGTTATGCTACGTAATAAATTATTTGATTGGAATATTTTGAAGTCTCGTACTTTTCCGTTGCCTGTTATTAGCATCGGTAATTTGACTGTTGGTGGGACTGGGAAAACTCCTCATACCGAATACCTTCTTTCTTTTCTTACTAAGTCACTTAATGTGGCGGTTGTTAGTAGGGGGTACAAACGGAAAACAAAAGGTTTCTTGATGGCTACTCAAAGCAGTACCTCTCAGGATATTGGTGACGAACCCTTTCAGATAAAGTATAAGTTCCCATCTGCTTTAGTAGCAGTAGATGGCAATAGATGTCGAGCAATTGAGAAGTTGCTCGTTCTTAAAGAGCCTAAGGTTGATGTTGTTTTGCTAGATGATGCTTTCCAGCATCGCTATGTTAAGGCAGGACTAAATATACTGTTGACGGATTATAATCGACTAATATGTGATGATAAATTGCTGCCAGTTGGAAATCTACGCGAACCTCTTCATGGCAGACATCGAGCTAATATTGTAATTGTAACTAAATGTCCATCTGATATAAAGCCTATTGATTATAATATCGTGACCAAACGATTGAATTTATATCCATTTCATCGTCTATACTTTTCAACATTCAAATATGGCGGAATATACCCAGTCTTTGGTGATCAATCGGATAAGCTTGCAATTGAAAACCTTTTATCCCTCGATGATGTTCTACTAGTTACGGGCATAGCAAATCCTCTTTACCTTAAAGAGGAGCTGTCAATCCATTGTAAGCAACTCGAAGCCATGACTTATCAAGATCATCACAACTTTTCTAAGAAAGATTTAGAGGCTATTGATGAGAAGTTTGCGAGCCTTAAAGGTCATAAGAAAATCATTCTAACGACCGAAAAGGATGCTATGCGATTTTTGAATATGCCCGATTTACAAGATTCTATAAAACAAGCATTATATGCTATCCCTGTTGAAGTTGAGATTCTTCAGGATAAGCAAATTGAGTTTAATAAAAATATACTGGATTATGTTAGAGAAGATCAAAGAAACAGCTAGTTTCCTTAAAGGAAAGATGACTACAAAGCCCGAAACAGCTATTATCCTAGGTACAGGATTGGGTAGTTTAGTGAATGAGATTGAAGATAAGCATGAAATTTCATATACTGACATCCCTAATTTCCCAGTATCTACAGTTGAAGGACATAGTGGTAAGTTGATTTTTGGAAAACTTGGTGGTAAGGATATTATGGCTATGCAAGGTCGTTTCCACTACTACGAAGGCTACGATATGAAGGAAGTTACTTTTCCTGTTCGTGTAATGAAAGAGATTGGTATCAAAACCCTATTTGTATCTAATGCATGTGGTGGTATGAATCCCAAATTTTCTATTGGTGACCTGATGATTATTACGGACCATATAAATTTCTTCCCTGAGCATCCGCTTAGAGGTAAAAATATTTATGGCGATCGTTTCCCTGATATGAGTGAGCCTTATAGCCATGAACTAATTGCTAAAGCTAAAGAGATTGCTAAAGAATTAAATATTAAAGTACAACAAGGTATTTACTTGGGTACTCAAGGTCCAACATTTGAAACTCCTGCCGAATATAAAATGTTCCATATTTGGGGTGCAGATGCAGTGGGTATGTCAACTGTACCTGAGGTAATTGTTGCCAACCATGCAGGAATTAAAGTTTTTGGTTGTTCAGTAATTACTGACTTAGGTGTTGAAGGTAAGATTGTTGAAGCTTCTCACGAAGAGGTTCAAAAAGCTGCTGATGCTGCACAGCCTAAGATGACAGCTATCATGCGTGAACTTATCAGTAGAGCTTAATTGATGGGAACAGACATAGCTACAATAGGAGAGTTTGGGTTGATTAAAAGACTTACAGAAGATATAAAATTAGTCAATCCTTCCACTCTCAAAGGAGTTGGTGATGATACTGCAGTTTTATCTTACCCTGCAGATAAGCAGATTTTAGTTACTACTGATATGCTGATGGAGGGTGTTCATTTTGATTTAGTATACACTCCCTTTAAGCACTTAGGATATAAGTCAGCAATGGTTAACTTCTCTGATGTTTATGCAATGAATGGCTATCCTAAACAGATAACAGTTTCTATTGCAATATCAAAAAGGTTCAATATTGAACACTTAGAAGATTTTTACGAGGGAATAAAACTTGCTTGTGAGCAACACGGTGTCGATATCATTGGTGGTGATACAACAACATCATTAACCGGTTTTGCTATTAGTATTACTTGTATTGGTGAAGCTGACTCAAAGCACGTGGTATATCGTAGTGGAGCTAAAGAGACCGATCTTATTTGTGTTACAGGTAATTTGGGTGCTGCCTATATGGGTTTACAATTGCTAGAGCGAGAGAAACTTGTTTTTGGTAAGAGTAAGAAAGATGATATTCAACCCGATTTTTCTGGTAAAGAGTATATCTTAGAAAGACAACTCAAGCCTGAAGCTCGCAAAGATATTATCGATGAATTGGCAAAACAAGGAATCATACCAACTGCAATGATGGATATTTCCGATGGACTATCTTCAGAATTGCTACATATTGCTGATCAAAGCAAGGTTGGTTGTCGAATTTATGAAGAGAATATCCCCATTGATTATCAAACAGCTATAATGGCTGAGGAGTTTGGTTTAAGCCCGATGACTGCTGCACTTAATGGCGGCGAAGATTATGAGTTACTATTTACTGTGCCGCTTACGGACCACGAAAAGATAACTCAGATACCAGGAGTCAAACTTATAGGTCATGTTACAAAGCAAGAACTGGGAGTAGCATTAATAACAAAAGATGGTAAAGAAATTGAACTACAGGCTCAGGGTTGGAACCCTTTAAGCACTAAGTAGTTAAACTATAATGGTGAATTGAGATAGAAAATTGTTTACTTTCTATCTCAATTTCTATTAAATAAGTTTGTTATATTCTAAATATTTTATTTATCTTTGTAGGGCAAACAAGAAAAGGTGCCATAGCTCAGTTGGTAGAGCAAAGGACTGAAAATCCTTGTGTCCCTGGTTCGATTCCAGGTGGTACCACAAAAGACTCCCTAAATTACATCGTTATTTAGGGAGTCTTTTTTATGTGACGTTATCACTTTGTAGCATTGGGGAGCCCTGAATCTTGCTCTTTAACTTAAATCGTAATCAAATAGTATCTGGACCTATATAATAAGAGCCACAATGTATAATACAGAGCGGCTCTTATTTATTGTACTAAAGTTTAGTTTCTTATTAGGTCAAGCTTATTTAGTTACTTTGTTAAAAGTAAAGCTTTGGCTAGCTTGAGCTGTTTTTGTAGATTCTACTTCAGATTCTCTAGTTGTAGTTTCTGGTTCTACAGGCTCTTCTGGAGTTACTGCTGCTTTGAATAATTCTACTTTAACATCTAAATTGAAAGCTATTTTAGTTCCTTCGTCTTTGTTGTTAAACTTACCTAGTTGGTCATTTGTATCAAAGTCAATTTTGATAATGTCACCATTTTTTAAAGTTTTCTCGATATCCTTAGTGTCAATTTCTAGACTAAGAGTACCTTCTTCTTTATTGATGTCTTTAGACTCAAATTTGAATTCTGTATTAATATCACCCAATTCTTCTAGTACAGCATTAGCTTCATCTTCTGTTTCGTATAGATCGGCAATTACTTCGTTAAGTGGGTAAGCTTCCATTTTTATGTCGTGATTTAGCTCTACAACCATATTAACATATGTTGGTTGTGGCTCTTCTGTTTCACCTTCACCTTCTCCTTCAGCTTTTGTTGCAGGATCTATTATTTCGTAAGTGCCTTTATAAGATCCAAATACGCCCATTTCCGACTCAAGCTGCTCGTTGTTTGGTTTGTCGTTGTTATCGTCATCATCATCTGAACAAGATGTGAATCCAACTAATGATAAAGACATTAGTGCTACTGCGAATAGTGTTTTTTGTGTACTTTTCAAGATGTTCATTTTCATTTAAGTTTTTAAAATGTTTGTAATTGTTTAACCGTTAATTATGTTAACAGTAGAATCGACTCTGATAGGTAAATGCTTTAACCCTCAAATTACTGCATGGTGATTTTGTGTTTTATAAATTCTGACTGTTAGGATATTTGAAACTAGCGTTGACTTTGATATTTCACAAACTTAATTAAGTCGACATCAGTTGAATTCGCTATCTTTGCTTAATAATTAAATACAGATCATGATAAAGATTAAAGAAGAAGATATTAAAGCAGCTACTCTAGAAGGTATGGATGCTTTTATAAAGGTTTTTACTGATGCATATAGAGCTTCTGTTGCTGGCGATTTCTCGCTTGATAAAATGCAAGAGCTTAACGGTAGTCAGCACACACTTTTAGCTTATAGTTATTTTATTGAAGAAATCAACGAAGGTGGTTTCTGTCAGTTGATACAGAATGGTTATGGTCCATACATTTTCGATAACCCTTTTGCAAAAGCTATGCGCCTATGGGGATTGAAAGATTTTTCCAAATTAGTCTATAGCGCTAAAGTTATTTATGATGAGCATAAAGAGGATTTGACTAGAGAGCGTACAGATGATGAATTTATGGCTATGTATGAAACTTATGAGGCTTTTGATAAAATTGAAGAAGAGTTTTTAGAAGACGAAGAATCAATTACTACTCGTATCGCTATTTATGTAGATGACCATTTAGATGAGTTTGCAGAAATAGTTAAAGAATAAGTGCAGTATTTAAACTATCTTCTCATTTAACCTTAAATATTTACATTAAATATATAAACTAATATTATGAATAAAATTAATACTCTCTTTGCGTTTGCTTTAGGTTTTTTAGTAATGCTTACTAGCTCTTGTCTGGATTCAAGTAGTGGTGGTAGCTCGTATGACGGTATTGAATATGTGCGTCTTGATCCAGGTTCTTATTTGAGGGCATATGCCGATTCAGGTACTGAATATAGTATAATGAATCCCGAGAAAATGCGTATCAAAACAATTGATGGAGATAATTATGAGTATGAGCGTGCTTTAATGTGGTTTAAGTATGTTGAAGCGGGTTCTACAAAAACGAATGGAGGACTTCCTGCCCGACGTACCGTGAATGTTGTTCAAGTTCAGCCTTTGGCAGTTAATGATTTGGAGTACGGTCCAGGTGATTTGAATATTGAAGAGGAAAATATTTACGTTCCATTTATTCGAGTAGATAAGCCATGGGCGGATACTTATTATATTAATATTCCTTTCTCAACACCTTCCTCAAAAGAACTTTCTACTGAAGATATTACTCTTTTTGTTGAAGATAGTTCTGAGAATACATTAAATTTGCGATTAATAGACACTCGAGAAAAGAAAGACTTGCTGTTAGGTCAGGCGATAAATGGTTTTGTGAGTTTTAAACTTGATCAATATTTGTTAAGTCTGAAAACAAACTTAGTTTTATCTGGCCTGATAACTGTAAATATTTCTGTAGAAGAACATCATGGAGGGTTAAGGAAACTTGAGCCTTTAGAAATAAAATTTAATTGAAAGATTGAACTACAAACAATTATTTAATCGAATATCATTAATTATCTCTAAGCCTCAGGAGGCTTGGAGGCTAATTCAGACAGAGGATAAACAAAAGATGATGACTTCTTTTGTTTATCCTTTACTTGCTTTATCTGGTATTGCCGTGTTTCTTGGTCAACTCCTGGGTTCTGATGCTGAAAATGCTGCTGGGATATTTGCTGGTGCTTTAACGCAGGCTTGTATTGTACTAGTATCACTCTTTGGTGGTCTTTACCTTGCTTCTTTTGTTGCTGAGCAATTATTCTCACGTTTTTTAGATGTGCAAATTGACCGAAATACGAGCTTGAAGATTATTGGTTATGGATTCACATTAACTTTTTTACAAACAATATGTATTGGGTTGCTTCCTGACTTTAGATTTATTGTGTATATTCTTCAGTTTTACGCCTTATATATATTGTGGGAAGCTATACCCATATTCTTAAAGGTTAAAGAAGAAGATCGCTTAAAGGCTACTGTCTTCTTGTTTAGTGGTGTGTTTTTATGCCCCTTTGTGATAGAGTTTATATTTGGTAAACTTATCTTGTTAGGATAAATAATTTATGAAACAGAATCAAATTAATATAAAGAATCGTAGAGCTACATTTGACTACGAAGTTATTGAAACTTATACTGCTGGTATGGTTTTGACCGGTACTGAGATTAAGTCAATTCGTCAGGGAAAGGCTAGCTTAGTTGATACCTTCTGTTACTTTATCAATGATGAATTGTGGGTTAAGAACATGCACATCACAGAGTATTTTTATGGTTCGTACAACAACCATCAGGTCAGACGTGATCGTAAGTTATTACTAACTAAGAAAGAGTTGGATAAACTTCGTCGTGGTACTCGTGAAACAGGCAATACACTCGTTCCATTGCGACTGTTTTTGGATAATAGAGGTTTTGCTAAGCTTGTAATTGCTTTGGCACGTGGTAAAAAACAATACGATAAACGTGAGTCTTTAAAAGAAAAGGATGCGCGTCGTGATATTGATCGCATGTTTAAGCAGTAAAGAAGTAGAGTTATAGAGGTACTTTTTCTTTGTATATTTTGTAGCGGCCCATAATATCTCTAACAAAGTTATAGGTTTCTATTCCACGTAAGTATCCATATTTACAAACAGGATCTGCAAAATATTTCCGATTACTTTTTAGTAATAAATAAGCCTCTGTATTGTCGAACCAGATTGTCTTGTCTTTATTATACTTCTCGGCTAATGCCATGGCATCCAATATATGCCCCATTCCTGCATTGTAGGATGCCAATACAAACATTATTCTTTCCTGATCATCGGGTATTTCCTCCTTTAATGCTCGGTCTGTTATCCCTAAATACTTGACTGCTCCTTTGATATTTTCATTGATATCAGTTTCCATGCCACGGGGTACGCCCATGGCTCTTGCCGTTCGAGGCATGAGTTGCATTAGTCCTACCGCTCCAGCCCATGAAACGACATTTTTTTTAAAGTTCGATTCGGTATAAGCTAGCGATGCTAGTAGTCGCCAATCCCAGTTTATGGTCTTTGCGTATTTCTTGAAGTAGGCATCATAGGGCGATATCACCCCCTTTTCAATTGATTGTATGGGGGAGTGTATATAGTTGTTCTTGCTGATTTCAAAATACTTCTTGAGGCTCGCTGTGTAGTTAGGAGACTGCGCATTGTTTTTATGCCACTCACTAATTGCTTTTTCGAGTAATACAGACTCTTTTCGAACAGCCCAATAGGACTTTTGATCAAAACTAATAGCTAAATCTATATTTAGGCTCGGATAGTAGGTCTTGTTTAGTTTTGCAATGTAGTTGTTGGCAACAGTATATTCGATTTTACCCTCATCTACCTGTGTTATGATGTCCTCTAAGGTTATGGTATCACTATCAATAAGTGTGATATTAATGCCCCCCCCAAGCTCTTCATTCAGGTTTTTAAGTCTTTCATGATATTTGCCAGGTTGGACGTGGACGGTTTTACCAATAAGCTCAGTCACATCTCGTAAGGGAGTTTCTCCTTTTTTGTTTTTTTGAATGATGACCTGGTGGGTAAGTGTTTCGGCTCCGCAATAACTAATACTATCTTTAAGCTCTTTGGTTACAGGCAGATTATAAGCAATAAGGTCAGCTTTACCACTAGCAAGTATCTCTAGCAACTCCGACTCTGTATTTGCTGTTAATACATTTAAGGATAGTCCCAATGAGTTAGCAAACTGCTGACTCAAATCGTATTGAATCCCCATGTTTTGCCCACGATACTTGAAATAGTCCACAGAGCTATACATGGTTACTACAGTTAACTCTCCTTTTTCTAGGATTTGAGGCAAATCCTGTACTGCAACTGTCTCTTTTTCTTTACTTTTGGGTGGGCTATTTTTGCAAGAGATTAATCCCAAGCAAAATATAAAGGTCAGTGTTAAACAGTTTAAACGCATATTCTTGTGGGTTTTATTCTTCTGGCCAAGTAAGATGCTTTGTGATATACATGGTCAGAATATTTATAGCAACCTGATTACTTCCACCTTCAGGAACTATCAAGTCGGCAAATCGCTTACAGGGTTCGATGAACTGCTGATGCATTGGCTTTAGCACTTGAGTATATCTATTCATAACGGCTTCTGCTGTTCTACCTCTTTCAATTACATCTCTCTGAATCACGCGAATTAGTCGTTCGTCAGGATCAGCATCTACAAAGACTTTGATGTCCATGATATCTCTCAACTTTTTGTTGGACAGTGCAAGGATACCCTCTACAATTACCACATTACGTGGTTCTATGTGAATTGTTTCTTTAAGTCGGGTACAGGTCAAGTAAGAGTAGGTGGGTTGCTCTATGGCCTCTCCGTGCTTTAACATGGTGACATGTTTGGCCAAAAGGGGCCATTCGAAGGCATCGGGATGATCAAAGTTGATATTCTGCCTCTCTTCTACAGGCACATGGCTACTGTCTTTATAATAAGAGTCTAAAGGCAATAGTACGACTTCACCTGCTGGCAGGCTTTCTACTATTTTACGCACAACGGTGGTTTTACCTGATCCCGTTCCGCCTGCAATTCCGATTATTAACATTTGATAATTGTTGTTTTAGAAACAAATAAAGTACATTTGTGTTTATTAGAGCAGTTTACGTGACAAATATACTTACATTAAATTAATATACCAACGTTATGATTAAGCACATTGTATTGTTTAAGTTAAAGGAAGATCTACCTGCACAAGAGAAATTACAGGTAATGAATAGTTTCAAAAAAGCAATAGAATTACTTCCTGCTAAAATCCCTTTTATCAGAGCAATTGAGGTCGGATTAAACAGTAATCCCGCTGAATCTTGGGATATTGCACTTTACAGTGAGTTTGATACGCTTGATGATGTTAAGGCATATTCAGTTCATCCTGATCATGTTGAAGCTGCCAAAATCTTGGCCAATGTTAAGGAAAATAGGTCTTGCGTGGATTATGAGGTTTAATACAAATTATTAATATTTATAAGAATGAGAAAGTTTATATCACTCATAGTTCTTTTTGTTTTTTCGGGACTAACGTATGTTGGGGCTCAAATTCATGATCCTGTACATGTTAAATCCGAATTTAAAAAGATTTCAGAAACTAGTGGGGAGTTGATATTCAATACGGAAATTGATCCAGGCTGGCATGTTTATTCTACTAACTTGAATAATGCTGGACCGACAGAGGCGACTTTTGTTCTAGAAAAAGGAATAGGCGTTGAATTAGTTGGTGGCTTAGTTGCCGAAGGTCATGAAATAGAGCAGTTTGATAAAGCCTTCCAGAAGGTGCTCCGCTATTTTGAGAAGTCGGTAAAGTTTACTCAAAAAGTTAAACTAACAGATGCCAGCTATTTTATTGAAGGTTATCTTGAGTATGGTGCTTGCGACGATGAAGCTTGTTTGCCTCCAACTCAGGTTGACGTGAAATATACTAATATGGATCAGGCTGCCGTGGTAGCAGGTTCGACTAAGGGTAGTGGTGAAGCTCCAAAAGCTGATGTTCCTAGCTTTAGCTTCGGGACTCTTGGACAGGAATCTCCTGCTCAGAGTCCTGTTGCAACCGATGTTGTAGGTGGTGATTCAGATTATTGGAAACCTGTTATTAGCGAGCTTAATGCTTATAGCGGGCAAGATTCTTCTCAAGACAGAACGATAATGTATATCTTTATTTACGGGTTCTTAGGTGGTCTTTTGGCTCTACTTACACCTTGTGTATGGCCAATTATCCCGATGACTGTAAGTTTCTTCTTAAAGCGTAATAAAGATAGAAAACGTGCACTTAAAGATGCAATTATTTATGGTATCTCAATCATTGTTATTTATCTGAGTTTAGGTTTAATCATTACGCTCCTCTTTGGTCCCAGTGCACTTAATGCCATGTCAACCAACGCGGTGTTTAATATAATATTCTTCCTGATGTTGGTGGTCTTTGCGGCCTCTTTCTTAGGAGCGTTTGAGATTAAGTTGCCTGCCAAATGGAGTACGGCTGTTGATAGTAAAGCCGATAAGACTTCAGGTCTTCTGAGTATTTTCTTGATGGCTTTTACGCTGGCTTTAGTTTCATTCTCTTGTACTGGTCCTATTATTGGATTATTACTTGTAGAGGTAAGTACTACGGGAAGTGTATTTGGACCAGCTGTTGGTATGTTTGCTTTTGCTTTGGCATTGGCTCTTCCATTTACACTGTTCGCTCTATTCCCATCTTGGCTCAAAACAATGCCAAAATCGGGTGGTTGGATGAATGTGATTAAAGTGTCTCTAGGATTTTTAGAGTTAGCTTTGGCATTGAAGTTCTTATCTGTAGCCGATTTGGCTTACGGTTGGAGAATTCTTGATCGTGAGGTCTTTATCGCTATGTGGATTGTTATCTTTGGTTTGTTTGGTCTCTATCTGCTAGGCAAACTTAAGTTTGAGCACGATGATGACAACAATAAAGTAGGGGTTACTCGATTTTTCTTAGCCTTAGTGCCTCTGTCTTTTGCTATCTATATGGTTCCAGGACTTTGGGGAGCACCGTTGAAGGCCATTAGTGCTTTTGCACCACCCATGTACACACAAGATTTTAATCTATACGATGGTGCAGTAGAGGCTAAATTCGATGATTATGATCAAGGTATGGAGTATGCACGTCAGCAAAATAAACCTGTAATGCTTGACTTTACTGGATACGGCTGTGTAAACTGTCGTAAGATGGAGTTGGCTGTTTGGACTGACCCCCAGGTGCGTCAACTCATCAATGAAGAGTATGTATTAATTACACTTTATGTTGATAATAAACAGCCTTTACCTGAGCCTATTGAGGTTGAAGAAAATGGACGTACACGTAAATTACGTACCATTGGTGATAAATGGAGCTACCTGCAACGTGTGAAGTTTGGTTCTAACTCGCAACCTTTCTATGTCTTGATTGACAATAATGGTGTGCCATTGAACAGCTCCTATGCTTATAACGAAGATATTCCTGCCTACGTTAATTTCTTAGAAGTAGGTTTGAAAAACTATAAATTAGGGAAGTAGATAAGATTTATCGATACCTAATAATATAAATAACCCCAGAAGTAAATTTACTCCTGGGGTTATTTTCTTTAAACACTTTAAGCTGAAGTTTCTTTTTTTAGCCTAGACTATTCTTATTTGTCTTGACCAAAGAAACGGTTGTATAAACCTTCGAAAGCTTTACCATGACGAGCTTCATCTTTACACATTTCATGAACTGTGTCGTGGATAGCGTCTAGGTTTAATTGTTTTGCACGAGTTGCAATTCTTTTCTTGTCTTCGCAAGCACCTTGCTCTGCATCCATGCGTTTTTTAAGGTTGGTTTTTGTATCCCAAACCACTTCGCCAAGAAGTTCTGCAAATTTAGCAGCATGTTCTGCTTCTTCAAAAGCGATACGTTTGTATGCTTCAGCAATCTCTGGATAACCTTCACGGTCAGCTTGTCTGCTCATAGCAAGGTACATACCTACCTCTGTACATTCGCCCATGAAGTTCATTTGTAGATCTTTGATCATTTCGTCGTCACAACCTTTTGCAACACCAATAACGTGTTCGTCAGCAAAAGTTAATGCGCCTTCTTGTTCTACTACTTCTACAAATTTGTTAGCAGGAGCTTTACATAATGGACATTTTTCTGGAGCAGTTTCTCCTTCGTGTACGTAACCACATACGATGCATCTAAATTTTTTCATTTTGTCGGATTATTTAAATTAGTATTATTAAGTAAGGTCATTCTTCAGACCTTAAACATTCTTGGCAAACTCCCTTATAGTAGAGGTGGACTTCAGTAACCAAATGATTACTTTGATCTAATCCTTTGAGCTGTTCGGGTTTCATGAGGTTAAAGTCCTCAATTTTATTGCATTTCTTACAAAAGAAATGTGCGTGAGGTGATGTGTCTATATCAAAACAAGTGTTCTTGTCGTCTATGGTCAACATCTTAATCGCATCATGTTCTTCAAATAACTTGAGTGTATTATATACTGTTGTTTTCGAAAGAGTTGGAATCTTAGGAAATAGAGCAGTATAAATTTCATCAACAGCTGGGTGCGTATAATTTTCAAGGAGATAATCCATAATTGCTATTCGCTGCATGGAGGGCTTGATATTATGCACTTGTAACCTTTCTAACGCTTTCATACTCTATTGATTTTGGAATTATAATAATTACAACTTTATTATCATTGCAAATATAGTGGTCTAATAAATCGTAGCCAAACCTTTTGAGAGTATTTGTCGATCACACACGAAATATGGATTTAGTCTAAATTAAGATTAGCTATTGATCCTAGAGTTACTTTCTTGTCAATCAGGGATTGACTTCAGTTTATGCCTAAAAAAGGAACTAGTCGTTTAGGGCGTGCGAGTAAGTCAGTCGCTTGTTCCCACTAGGTTATTTTAGCTAAGGGAGGTTGTTGAAGTAAAAAACTAGGAATTAGGGATACAATAAAGAGTTACGATTAACCTTCTAGCCTAAAGATTTGCTTATTTTTGTAGATGTGATTGCATAAACAGCTATCTTATTCAACAATTAAAAAGATCGATTATGAGAGTCAAAAGAGATTTTATCCGCTTAGTTACTGCCAACCCTAAGGTAAGGGTCGCCGATTGTTTTTTCAACGAGTCGAAAATTTCTGAAATAATACAGCATGCTGCTCAGCAAAAAGCAGCTTTGGTTTTGTTTCCTGAACTTTCGCTAACCTCTGTTAGCTGTGGAGATCTCTTAACTGATAGCTTATTGCTCTCTTCAGCTCAGCAGGCATTGTTACAATTGTTGACCGACAGCAAAAAGTATAACCTTATCTTTGTAGTAGGGTTGCCTATCTTAGTCTCTAACACGGTATTGAACGTAGCTGTGGTTTGTAAACAGGGTGTGATTTGCAGTGTAATCCCCAAAATGGATGATGCAGCTTGTCGTCTTTTTTCAAATCGCCCTGAAAATTGGTTTTTAGAACATCTATTATGTGGTCAAGAGGTGGAAATTTCTAGTAATCGCCTTTTTGAGACCTCTGACTTTACTTTTACCCTAAACTTCTGGAACGAATATAATGTGCCAAACAATCAAGTTGGAGTTACTGATTTAAATCTCTATCTCTCTAATGCTTCGGATAAGATGGGGCTTTATGGGCAAACTTCTCAATTGATCCTTGGTGAATCTCTAAAATATAAAAATGCAGTACTCTATGCAGCTCCTGGCTTTGGTGAATCTACAACAGATTTGGTTTATAGTGGTACAGGTTTTATAGCTGAATGTGGTGAGTTGCTGGCTGAATCGCCTCGTTTCAGCTTTGAGGGTGCCGTGACTTTTGCTGATGTTGATCTTGCTCGCATTCAGGCTGAGCGTATCATGAGTAAACGTAACATAGGGATATCTTATGCACAATCGCTCGACTACGAAGCTCCCGAAATTGAAGTTTTGGATAGAGAGCTTGATAAAACTCCTTTCTTATCGAAGAATAAAGATAGAGACTATGCCGATGCTTTTGACATACAAGTTTGTGCCCTAGCACAACGAATGCGACATATCCATGGTGAGAAAGTGGTGATTGGGGTGTCTGGAGGGTTAGATTCCACATTGGTATTGCTCTCATGCGTTCGTACTTTCGATGCGATGGGGCTTGATCGAAAAAATATTATAGGCATTACGATGCCAGGTTTCGGTACTTCGGGGCGTACCTATCAGAATGCTCAGATTTTGATGGATAGACTCGGTATAACTACACGAGAAATTAGTATAAAGGATTCTTGTATCCAGCACTTCAAAGATATCAATCACGATGGACTGACTCACGACATAACCTACGAAAACAGCCAAGCTCGTGAACGGACTCAGATCTTAATGGATGTAGCCAATATGGAGAATGCGCTTGTCATAGGCACAGGCGATTTATCGGAATTGGCTTTGGGTTGGGCTACTTATAACGGCGATCACATGTCGATGTACGACTTGAATGCGAGTATTCCAAAAACACTAGTCCAAGATTTGGTGCTTTGGGCAGCTAATAAAGAGTCCGATAAGATGCTTAGTGATGCACTGCTTGATGTGCTTGCTACTCCGATTAGTCCTGAACTTAAACCAACAGATAGCGATGGACTAATTGATCAGAAGACCGAAAGTGTAGTAGGGCCCTATGAGTTGCACGATTTCTTCTTGTTTAACATGATGAATTATCGCTTTTCTCCCCAACTAATATACAAAAGAAGTTTGCTTGCCTTTGGCGATAAATATACCGATAAGGTAATCAAACACTGGTTGAAGCAGTTTTACAAACGCTTCTTTATGCAGCAGTTTAAACGCTCTTGTTCACCCGATGGGCCTGATGTAACAGGTGTCTCGCTTAGTCCGCGTGGTGGTTGGGCTATGGCGAGTGATGCGAGTGCTACAACGTGGCTACATGAAATAGAACAGCTTTAAAGCATAAAAAAACGAGGTCTAAGTAAAAATATTGCTTAGACCTCGTTTTTTATGTTTGTTATATTATTACTCTTCAGTGTCGCAAGAGGTAAAAAAGAATTCTTTCTTAGCCTGCTCTTGAGGGATTGTGAAATAGGTGCAAAGGGTTTGGCTACAAAGCTCGTTGTTTTCATTAAACAGTTCAGCTTCTATAAATACCACATTACGTTTTTCGTCCTTAATGCGTGCCCTTAGTGTAATTTGCTTTGATTCCGTACTTACTGACTTAAGGAATTTAGTCTCCATTTTGAAGGTTACCCCTGAAGTCTGTTTCTTTCGGATGACCACCCAAGCACAGATTTCATCTAAAAGCACCGACTGGATTCCACCATGAAGCGTGTTTAACCAACCTTGAAATTGAGGTAATGGTTTCCAAAAACTTACGATATCATCTCCATCTTCATAAAACTCCATTTTCACACCCGCAGGGTTATTAGGAGCACAACCGAAGCAGTTGTATCCTTTTACTCCTTTCCAAGGATTAGTTAATTTTTTCATAATACTTTAGTTTTTATCTTATTTTGATTGTACAGTTCGACAAGTCATCTATAATCGCCAAAGATTCAACACGAACACCTTGTTTTTCTAAGACCTCTCGTCCGTGTTGGAACGATTTCTCAATAATAAAGCCCATTCCCACCAGGTTTGCTCCTGCTTGTTTTATTAGGTCTATTACGCCTAAAGCAGCATTGCCGTTGGCAAGGAAGTCATCGATGAACAAAACGTTATCTTCAGGAGTAAGGTAGTCTTGACTAATAATGACATCGTACTCACGGTCTTTAGTAAAAGAACGTACACGAGTAGTTAAAATGTTCTCTATGGTTTTAGGAGATTTTTTCTTAGCAAATACCACAGGCAACTCTAAAAGGTATCCAGTCATAATAGCTGGCGCAATGCCGCTAGCCTCAATAGTCATGATTTTATTAATATTTGTTGATGCAAATCGGCGCACAAACTCCACCCCAACTGATTTCATTAGGATAGGGTCCATTTGGTGGTTAATAAAGCTATCTACTTTAAGGATTCCACCTTCAAAGCATTTGCCATCTTCTAGAATACGTTTCTTTAGTAAGTCCATTTATCTCCTTGTTTTATTTATATATTTTTAGTTTGTTGAGCGCTTGCCAATAGCGGCGCGCATTATTCATATGGTCATTTAAGTTTGTAGCAAAGCTGTGTTTGCCCGAAAAATCTTCTTTTGCACACATATAAAGATAGTTGTGCTCTGTATAATTAAGCACACTCTCCAAGCCATGTATTGTCGCAAGACGAATAGGGCCTGGAGGGAGCCCTGTGTTTAGATAGGTATTGTAGGGAGAATTGACCGTCAAATCTTTATTGGTAATTCTCTTCATGGCAAAATCTTGTAATGCAAACTTTATGGTCGGATCAGCCTGAAGTGGCATTCCTTTCTTAAGTCGATTCATGTATAGGCCAGCAACTACAGGTTTCTCTTCTTTATCGTTGGTTTCTTCTTCTACGATTGATGCTAATGTGGCTACTTGGATAGGAGTGAGTCCTATCTTCTGAGCCTTTTTAAGTCGTTCTTCATTCCAAAAGGTATTGTATTCCTTACTCATTCGCCCGATAAAGTCATTCATATCCATATTCCAATAAACTTCATAGGTATTGGGTATAAAAAAGGCTGGTAAGGTTTAAGGGGTATAACCTATTTTAGCTAGCGCATCTTCATTTTTAAAATAAAATTGAAACTCCAGAGAGCCGAGCATAAGTTGATCACCTAATTTAGCCGATAGTTGATCAAGCGTTCTTATATTGTTTATTACTAGTCGAGTTGGAATTTGATGTCCACGAAGTAGCTTAACAAAAAGAGTGTAGGTTGTTTCATCAGGTGTAATCTTATACTTGCCTGTGCGAATATTTTGGCTGTACGACTTGTAGTTGTTTAGAATGCTGAAGCCTTTAGGTAGCTCTTTAATATCGAAAGTTTTTACTATTTTTTGTTCAACTGAGTCTATATTGTCATCTTGATCTATATATAGGAAGCGACTCTGGCTTAGCTGCCCATTAATAGGCTTAAAAAAAAGCGTGTGTATTGTGGCATATGTAGATATACCTATAATAAAAAGGAGTACTACTAAAGCAACCAGTAGCCTCTTATTTCGTTTACGCATGCTCATATCGTTAGTTGTTGATTTTAGGATATCCTGCAAATATACAAAGAACAATTCTATTTGTAGAAACGGGGCTTTATAAAACTAATCAAGGGGCATATTGCAAGAATATCCCCCTTGATTAATTTGTGATTGTAATAGAACTCTAATCAATTTCAAAAACACGGCTACGTGCCAACATGCACGAACCAATTACTCCTGCTCGGTCGAGGAGTTTTGAACTTGTTATTTTAGAATCTTTATTTACTAAGTTCAATGAGTATTTACGGACTGAAGTTATGATGGGTTGCGTAATATAATCTCCTGTTTGCGCAAGAGCTCCACCGATAATAACAAGTTCTGGATTGAAAATATTAATAAGTCCAGAAATCTGCTTACCTAGCTTTTCTCCAATCTCTTCTATAATCTCAATACAAAGCATATCTTCTCTCAAGGTTGCATCAATCAGTTGATTAAGTGTTATCTCCTTGTTGGCTTTAATCTGTTCCGATAGGATCGAATTTTCACCATTCTTTATTCTTTCGAGTAAAATTCTATGAAATGCCATACCCGAAGCTTCGGTTTCTAAACAGCCTTTTTTACCACAATGACAGATTATCTCGTTGTCATATGTATTGACATGACCGAATTCTCCCGAAAACCCCGATTTACCTGTATATAGTTTACCGTTAATAATGATCCCCATTCCAATTCCCCAGCTGAGGTTGATGAAGATGATGTTTTTCTCGTTCTCTACAGCTCCTTTCATGAATTCACCAAAGGCAATAGCACGTGTATCGTTATCGATAGATACAGGATAACTGAGTTTTTTGGTTAAGATTTCAGCGAGTGATACCTTTTCAAAGCTGTAGTTGCTGTAGCTATAGCCGTTGTCGGGGTCTACTCGACCAGCAATGCTTACATTAATATTTAGAATTTTGTTGTGATCTAAATTGAGTTGATTTATGTAGTCACGAATAATGGTTACTAAATCATCAATTCGTTTTTCATTATTATCGAAATGATAATAGATACCCCTTTTTGAATCAATTAAATCTCCTTTGAAATTAATTAATGCAATATTAAGGGCATCTCGATTTAGTTCAACACCAATGAAATAACCAGAATCAGGGTTTAGCCCATAAAGACTAGGATGCCTACCTCCACTAGTTTCGAGTTTACCGTAGTCGTTGATAAAGCCTTCATCAGTCATTTCTGTTATAAATTTCGTGACCGTAGGAATGCTCAAATCTAGTTCTTTCGCTAAATCTGTGATTGTGGAATTGCCATTATATATATAATGTGTAATAATTCTTTTCTTCATGAGGGCATTTTTAGAACCCTTTTCAATTTGTTGTAGTAATTGATGCCTCATAATTAATTTATTTATTAATGCTTAGACAAATATATAAATATGAAATTAAATAAAGGAGTTTATTCACTAAAAAGAAGTGTCTTTGGGCTTATTATATGCTAAAAGTAAGTAGTGAATATATTTATCCTATTCAGTTTACTTTTATGTAGTCACGGTTTATGGCTAAATCACACGAAATAGTATGAATATTTAAGGTGAAACATAAAAGTTTCTTTCAAATAATAGTGTACTTTTGATTTAAAATTTGAACTAATTTATGGTTCAATATGATTAAAAAAACAACACTTATGATTTTAGGTACACTACAAAATAGCCAGCAGGTTGAGTCCTTGAACCCTCTTTTTAAACAGGCTTTCGACTATATTAAATCACATAATCTTTTGGATGCCGAACTGGGTCGAATTGAGTTAGAGGGTGATCTACTTTTTATAAATAATTCAGCAGTACAAGGTGTTAAGAAGGAGGATCAAATACTCGAAATCCATCGTCGTTATATTGATATTCATGTGATGCTATCGGGCGAAGAGATTTTTGGTTGGTTACCTGCCGAAAAACTTAAACAGCTCAAAACTCCTTTTAAAGAGGATACAGATTTTGCTTTTTATACAGATCAGCCATCTACTTACCTCACATTAGTGCCTGGTGATTTTGTTATTGTATATCCTGAAGATGCTCATGCTCCGATTATTGGCCAGGGATTAATTCGGAAATTAGTCGTTAAGATTCGGTTAGACTAAGGGTAGCATTAACTTATAAATTCCTATCTTTTATAAGTTTGACTCTCCTATATCTTATTATTTTAATTATAAGTCGTACTTTTGCAGAATATATGGCAAGAATATTAGCGATAGATTATGGTCGGAAGCGTACTGGAATAGCTGTGACCGATCCCTTACAACTCATTGCAAATGGTTTGACTACAGTCAGAACACACGATTTAATGAAGTTCTTACTTGATTATGTTGGTCGTGAAGAGGTAGAGCGTGTAGTTATTGGTCTGCCCAAACAGATGGATAATACACCTTCCGAGAGCATGAAGTATATCGAGCCGTTTGTCGTTCACTTTAAGAAGAAATTCCCCGACTTACCTATTGAATTTGTAGATGAGCGTTTTACATCGGTACTGGCTCAGCGTGCAATCCTAGAAGCGGGTCTAAAAAAGAAAGACCGACAAAATAAAGCTTTAGTCGATGAGGTGAGTGCAACTATTATTCTCCAAACATTTATGGAAAGTAAACGTTTATTCTAATTAAAGATAGATTTATAATTATATGATATTACCAATTTATGTATACGGTCAGCCCGTTTTGAGAGAGGTTGCGCAGGATATAACTGCTGAATACCCTAACTTAAAAGAACTGATTCAAAACATGTTCGACACGATGGAGCATGCAGATGGAATTGGGCTTGCAGCGCCACAAGTAGGATTACCTATTCGTTTGGTTGTAGTCGATTTAGATGTTTTATCTGAAGACCATCCCGAGTTTGCAAACTTTAGAAAAGTCTTTATCAACCCTTATATTATCGAAGTTGATGGTGATGACGTAACAATGGGAGAGGGATGTTTAAGCCTACCTGGTGTAGGTGAGGATGTAACTCGTCCTGATGTAATCCACGTTGAGTATTACGACGAAAACTTCGAAAAACACACCGAACGCGTTGAAGGTTATCTAGCTCGTGTGATGCAGCATGAGTTCGATCATCTTGATGGTGTAATGTTTATCGATCACATTTCACCTCTTCGCAAGCAAATGATTCGCAACAAACTGATGAAGCTTGTAAAAGGTACTGCACGTACACACTACAAGATTAAAAGTGTAAATGCGAAGCTCAAATAAGAGGTTAGCATTCAGACCAAGAATATTTAAGCACAAGGTGAAGTCATTTACTTTGTGCTTTTTTGATTGTTTCAATTTGACTTTGGCGTATATTCGGATCGAACTAAGCACTAAGTTTTATCGTTTTAGTTTTACTTGTTTTTGAAATGGCTAAGCTAATTGAATCCGCAGGCTCATATATCATGCGTATTTAAGAAAGCTTTTGCTTTTTATTTCTATATTAGCTAGTTAGATTTATTACTTTTGCTTTTGTCTAATTATGAATCTAGCTGACATCAACATAAATATGAAAAGAACACTTCTTGCCCTACTGCTTTTATTACCAACAATATTGTTTGGCCAAATCAATACTGAGAGAGTAATGATTAAAGGTCGAAGTGCCCTTTATTTTGAAGAATATATTCTAGCCATCCAATACTTTAATCAAGTAATCAATGCTAAACCCTATCTTCATTTGCCTTACTTCTTTCGTTCATTGGCAAAGCTAGAACTTGACGATTTTACTGGAGTAGAAGAAGATAGTAATCAACTCTTAGCGATAAATCCGTTCTTTGTGGCGGGCTATCAAGTCCGTGGGTTGGCTCGTATTCAACAAAACAAGTATAAAGAAGCTATTGAAGATTATAAAGAAGCATTGAAGTATGAACCCGAAAATGTTCCAGTGCTAAACAACTTATCTCTATCATATATCTATAGTGAGGATTATGACCAGGCTAATGCAACTCTAGACGAACTCTCCCGAGTTGCACCAAAATACACTGCTGCTTACCTAATGAAGGGTGATGTAGCACTTCGTCAGAAAGATACCCTTCAGGCAATTGCCAATATTGATAAGGCTTTGTCAATCGATAAATATGACTCCAATATATGGGGAGCACGTGGGCAGCTCAACTTAATGCAACAAAATTACGCTCAAGCTGAAAAAGACTTGGATGAGGCTACTCATTTGGGTGGACACGAAGCGAGTCACTATATAAACAGAGCTCTAGCTCGATTCCATCAAAACAATTTGCGTGGAGCAATGAGCGATTACGACTTGGCACTCGACATTGATCCCCGTAACTTCTTTGGACATTATAACCGAGGCTTGCTTAGAGCTCGCGTGGGAGATACTAACCGTGCTATTGAGGACTTTGATTTTGTGCTTTCGGTAAATCCTGACGATATGATGGCCACTTTTAATCGTGGACTGTTGCGTACACGTTCGGGAGATTTCTCAGGTGCTAACTCTGACTTTACTCGAGTACTTGATGTTTATCCTAATTTCTATGCTGGTTACCATTACCGTATGGAAGTTAGAAAGATGCTAGGTGACAATATTGGTGCTCAGCAAGATGAACTGATGTTGCTGCAAATGCAAATCGATAAGTCAAGAGGTGTTCAGCAAGATAAAGGTGAAGAAACTCGTAAGCGATCGGACAAGAATGTTGAGAACTACCGTAAACTGGTTGTGGCTGATAAAGACGATATAAGTCGGAACTACACAAATGAGTTGCGTGGAAAAATTCAAAATAAAACAGTACAGGTTAAGGCTGAACCCTACTTCATCTTAACCTATTATGCCGATGTTAGTGAAGTGCGCAATGTTATTCACTACCATAAGTTCATTACAGATTTGAATGCCAGGCAGGTTTTGCCGGAGTTGTTGCTTATAACAAATCAAGAAAAACCATTGAATCAGACTGAGGTTAATAAGCTGTTTAAGCTTATCGACGAAGAGTCGGGAGAAATTGATAAAAACCCTAACGATGTAATTCCTCGATTTACGCGTGGGCTTAACTTCTTTTTAGTGCAGAGCACTGACGATGCTTTAGAGGATTTTAGTAGAGCTATAGAGCTTGATAACACATTCTATCCAGCCTATTTTATGCGTTCGGTAGCTAAAATTAAACAACTCGATTATCAGAAATCAGAGGGAAAGCTGACCAATGAACTTAGCAACAGTTCAGTTGTTGATTATGAGGTTGTCATGAATGACTTAAAGCGAGTGATTCAGCTTGCCCCCGATTTTGTTTATGCTTATTACAATCGGGCTCGACTTCATTTTGACTTAAAGGATTTCCCTGCGGCTATTGCCGATTATACAGAGGCTATTAAACTTTACCCCGAATTTGCTGAGGCTTATTTCAACAGGGGCATAATACATATCTTCTTGGGCAATAATAAAGAAGGTATTGCTGATTTGAGTAAAGCTGGGGAGCTTGGTATTGCTAATTCGTATAGCATTATAAAGCGTTTCAGGAAAACAGAATAAGCACATTTTTAGGTAATTCTAGGAATATTAAATTTGAATTAATTAGTTTTGTAAACTATATATTATAGTAACAGGTAATAAAATAATATGATGATTAAGATTACATTCCCCGACGGCTCTGTTCGTGACTATGAAAGGGGCATAACTGGCTTGCAGATTGCAGAAAGTATTAGTCCTCGTTTGGCTAAAGAAGTGTTAGCTTGTAGCGTGAACGGAGAAACGTATGACTTAACTCGTCCAATCGAAGAAGACGCAGAGATCATACTTTACAAATGGGAAGATGAAGAAGGAAAGCATGCTTTTTGGCATACAAGTGCTCACCTTCTAGCTGAAGCATTACAAGCTTTATACCCAGGTATACAATTTGGTATAGGTCCTGCTATTGAGCAAGGGTTCTATTATGATGTAGACCCAGGAACGGCAACGATCAAAGAATCAGATTTATCTACGATAGAGGCAAAGATGCAAGAACTTGCATCTCAAAAAGAAACATTGACTCGCAGAAGTATCAGCAAAGCTGATGCCATAAAATATTTCGCAGATCGAGGTGAAACCTACAAATGTGAACTTATCTCTGAGTTAGAAGATGGTCAAATAACCACTTACACTCAAGGTGATTTTACTGACCTTTGCCGTGGGCCACACCTTCCATCAACTGCCCCAATTAAAGCAATAAAACTAACAACAGTTGCAGGTGCTTATTGGAGAGGTAAAGAAGATCAAAAAATGTTAACTCGTATCTACGGAATAACATTCCCAAAGAAAAAAGAGTTAACTGAATATCTTGAGCTTGTTGAAGAGGCCAAAAAACGTGACCACCGTAAGATTGGTAAAGAGATGGAGCTATTCATGTTCTCTGAAACCGTAGGTAAAGGTCTTCCGATGTGGCTACCTAAGGGTACTGCACTCCGTTTGCGTCTTGAAGACTTCTTGAAGAATATTCAAAAGCAATTTGGTTACGAACAAGTAATTACTCCACATATTGGAAGTAAGGCTCTTTACGTAACTTCAGGTCACTATGCTAAATACGGTAAAGATTCGTTTCAGCCTATTACAACTCCTGAAGAGGGTGAAGAATATTTGCTAAAACCAATGAACTGTCCTCACCATTGTGAGATTTACAAATGGACTCCACGTTCATATCGTGATCTTCCTTTGCGTTTGGCTGAGTTTGGTACTGTGTATCGTTACGAACAAAGCGGTGAGCTTCACGGTTTAACTCGTGTTCGCGGGTTTACTCAAGATGATGCGCATATTTTCTGCCGTCCAGACCAAGTTAAAGAAGAGTTCTTAAGTGTAATGGATATTATTTTTATTATCTTCAAAGCATTGGACTTCAAAAACTTCGAGGCTCAGATTTCACTTCGTGACCCTATTAATCGTGAGAAATATATTGGTAGCGACGAAAACTGGGAAAAAGCAGAACAAGCTATTATCGATGCTTGTCAAGAAAAAGGTTTAAAAGCTAAGATCGAATATGGCGAAGCTGCCTTTTATGGCCCTAAGCTCGACTTTATGGTTCGTGATGCACTAGGTCGTAAATGGCAGTTGGGTACTATTCAAGTAGACTACAATCTTCCTGAGCGTTTTAAACTAGAATATACTGGTGCTGATAACCAAAAGCACAGACCTGTAATGATCCACCGTGCACCTTTTGGTTCTATGGAGCGTTTCGTAGCTGTGTTGATTGAACATACCGCTGGTAAGTTCCCATTATGGTTGACACCTGATCAGGTAAGTATTTTACCTATCAGCGAACGTTTTAATGATTATGCTCACGAGATCAAGAAATATCTAGACTCTCAAAACATCAGAGCAAAAGTTGACGATCGTAACGAGAAAATCGGTAGAAAGATTAGAGATAATGAGTTAAAACGTATTCCTTATATGCTTGTTGTAGGTGAAAAAGAAGCCGAAAATAAAGAGGTCGCTGTGCGTAAG
>QXGG01304021.1_pt1 | contig 28300 bp, 20 predicted proteins | sample 1982491 | NCBI WGS metagenome assembly QXGG01 (sample SAMN09924614, study PRJNA488089) | Wastewater metagenome, whole genome shotgun sequencing project. | isolation source: South African research farm wastewater | place: South Africa: Irene, Agricultural Research Council, Animal Production... | reverse complement strand
CATCGCCAAGATCGCCTTCACCGGCTCCACCTCCACCGGCCGCGTGATCGCCCAGGCCGCCGCCAACAACCTGATCCCGGCCACGCTCGAGCTGGGCGGCAAGTCGCCCAACATCTTCTTCGCCGACGTCATGGACAGGGACGACGCCTTCCTCGACAAGGCGATCGAGGGCCTGGTGCTGTTCGCCTTCAACCAGGGCGAGGTGTGCACCTGCCCGAGCCGCGCGCTGATCCAGGAGTCGATCTACGATCGCTTCATGGAGCGTTGCCTGCAGCGCGTCGCCGCCATCAAGCAGGCGAGTCCGCTCGACACCGACACCATGCTGGGCGCGCAGGCCTCCGCCGAGCAGATGAGCAAGATCCAGTCCTACCTGCAACTCGGCAAGGAAGAGGGCGCGCAGGTGCTGATCGGCGGCGAACGTGCCCAGCTTGGCGGTGATCTGGCCGAGGGCTTCTACATCCAGCCGACGCTGTTCAAGGGCCACAACAAGATGCGCATCTTCCAGGAAGAGATCTTCGGCCCGGTGCTCGCGGTGACCACCTTCAAGGACGAGGCCGAGGCGCTGGCGATTGCCAACGACACGCTCTACGGCCTGGGCGCCGGCGTCTGGAGCCGCAACGGCAACGTCGCCTACCGCATGGGCCGCGCCATCCAGGCCGGCCGGGTGTGGACCAACTGCTATCACGCCTACCCGGCGCACGCCGCCTTCGGCGGCTACAAGGAGTCCGGCATCGGCCGCGAGACCCACAAGATGATGCTCGATCACTACCAGCAGACCAAGAACCTGCTGGTGAGCTACAGCGAGAACAAGCTCGGCTTCTTCTGATCGAAAAGTCTCTTTCCATGCCCGATTGATCGGGTTTCTCCTGGCGGGGGCGGGAAACCGTCCCCGTTTTTTCCTTCTGGAGGTGCAAGACATGGTCGAACGCGTCACTGCCACCCCCGCGGCGCTCGAACTCATCGAGCAGCTCAAAGCCGAATACGGCCCGGATCTGTTGTTTCACCAGTCCGGCGGCTGCTGCGACAACAGCGCGGCCAACTGCTACCTGCCCACGGACCTGACGATCGGCCCCTACGACGTTTACCTCGGGCATATCGGCGGCGTGCCGTTCTACATCAGTGCCTCGCAATACGAATACTGGAAGCACACGCAGTTGATCATCGACGTGGTCGAGGGGCACGGTGGCACCTTCTCGCTCGAGGGCAACACCGGCAAGGCCTTTCACACCCGGTCGCGGCTGTTCACCGACGAAGAATTTGCCCAGCTCGAAGCCGAAGACCGTCAGCGCAAGGGCTGAACCCCGGGCCTCGGCGCCCGCGCCGGGGCCCGCACGCAGCGAAGGGCGCTCGTTTGCACGCCCTTCGCGCCCTCACGCCCGGTTCAGGTGAACATGTCCTCGTAGATCAGCCGCGCCCAGTTGAAGTCTTCCGGGATCGTGTCCGGCGTGCGCTCGTTGAAGTCCAGCTGGGTCTGCTCGATGATGCCCTCCGCGTTCACCTTGTAGTCGAACTGTACCGAGATGCCTTCCTGCGGGGCGGTATTGACCATCATGTAGCACAGGTTGTCGGGCAGGATGTAGCTCGGTTCGCGCCCGGCCTCGCGCTCGGCGATGTAGCGCGCGACGATGCGCGCGTGGCGGTTGGCGACGTGGCCGGCCTTCGGGTAGAAGGCGAACTGCGGCGACACGAAGCCCACCGCATCGCCGATCACATACACGTCCTTGTCGTTGCGATCGTGCAGGAACAGCGGATCGACATCAGCCCAGCCACCCGGGCGCCCCGAGCCCGGTGCGGGCACCACACCCGCTTTCCAGGCCAGGTCGCCGGCCTGGTGCGGGGCCATCAGGATGGCGTGGTCGAAGCGGAAATCGCCGGCCTCGGTCCTGATCTCCTTCTTGAACGGGTCGATCTCCTCGACGCGCGCATTGGGCACGTAGGTGATGATGTCCTTGTACAGCTCCTCGAAGGCCGCGCGGAAGCCGGGTCCGATCGGGCGTACGCCGTCCTTGTGGTCGAGGATGATGATGCGGCCCGGGATGTTCTTCTGCTTGAACATCGAGGCGATCAGGCAGGCGCGCTCGTAGGGGCTCGGCGGGCAGCGCTGCGGCGGCGGCGGCAAGGTCATCACCAGGTCGCCGCCCTTGAAGGTGTGCAGCGCATTCTTCAGGTGGAAGTGTTCGGCGTTGGGGATGTAGGCCGCGGGGAAGCGCGCGCGCGTGGCCTCGGCCATGCGGCGGTCGTTGGCGAACCACGCCTCGTAGTTGTAGCGGATGCCGGGGGCGAGGATGAGGTAGTCGTAGGGCAGGCTGCCGGCGGCGGTGATCACCGTCTTGCGGTCGCGCTCGATCTCGAGGATCTCGGTCTGGATGAAGCGGTAGTCGTACTTCTCGGAGACGGCGAGGTAGTCGTGGGTCAGGAACTGGGTCTCCACCTGGTCCACCAGCCATTTGTTGCTCATCGGGCAGGAGAAGAACACTGGGTTGCGTTCCAGCAGCACGACCTCGAGATCGGGTGCGTACTGGCGCAGGTACTTGGCGGCGGTGACTCCACCCCAGCCACCGCCGCAGATGACGACGCGGCGGCGCTTGCCGCGCGCGAGCAGGGTGTCGCTCGAGCGGCCGATGAGGAAGGGCAGGGTGCGTGCGGGCGCCTGCGCGCTCGAGCTCGATTGTGCGAGCACCGGGCCTGTTGCTGCTGCGGTTGCCGCGGCGAATCCACCCGCGGCCTTGAGGAAGCGTCGGCGGGCGTTCGCGCCCGCCGGCTTGTGATGTTGAGTCATTAAATCTCCCGATTTTCAAGCCGCCCCGGTGCGGGATGCCGCCGGGGCTTGATGAGCCGGGCGCGTGCGCCCGACGGTGGGTTGACGACCTGTGTCGCCGTGCCGGACGGCCGATATGCAGATCGGCCTGATGTGTCGGCTTGCCTTGCGCGGCCCCTGGCCGCGCGCCGGCATTTTCCCAGATTGCCCGCGCGTAGCGGCGACCATCGGCCCAACAAGGTGCAGATAATCGTCAGTGGGGGCGCGGTTCTTGCGTTGATCCATGCCTGCATGAGCCTCGGGCGGTGCGTGTGCCAAGATGCGCGCAGACCGGGGATAATGTCCGAAAACGATCAACGAGACGGCCGGGCGGCGCCAGCGACAAGCGGGCCGCACCGGCTGCCGGTGGAGACGAGACGATGACGGACAGGCCAACTGAAGCCGGCGGGTCGCTGGCGATCGAGTCGCTGCGGCGGCGTTATCTGGAGCGTGGCGAGCTGCCCGAGCGTGGCGTCGCAACGCCGGTGCTGCGCTCGTGGGAGCGCTGCCTGCGTCTCGGCCTCGACCTCGGCGAGCGTGCGCGGCCATCCAACACCACGCGCGGCGACCTCATGGTGGCGCGCGAGCGCAACGCCGAGTTGCTCAACCACGCGGGCGGCGTCATGGAGCATCTCTACGAGCAGATCCGCGCCTCGGGCAGCATGGTCCTGCTCGCCGACGCCAGCGGCCTGATCCTGCACGGCATCGGCGACCCCGCCTTCGTCGATCGCGCGAGCCGGGTGGCCCTGCAGCCGGGGGCGAGCTGGAGCGAGTGCCAGCGCGGTACCAACGCCATCGGCGCCACCCTGATCGAGCGCGCGCCGGTGGAGGTGTTCGGCGCCGAACACTACCTCGAATGCAACGGCGTGCTCACCTGCAGCGCGGCGCCCATCCTCGACGGCCGCGGCGAACTGCTCGGTGCCCTCGACATTTCGGGCGACCACCGCAACCACCAGCCGCACACGCTCGGACTCGCGCGCATGGGCGTGCGGCTGGTCGAGCGCCGCATGTTCGAGAGCGAACACGCGCGCCATGCCATCTTCGCCTTCCACTCGCGGCCCGAGGGCGTGGGCGGGCTACAGGAGGGGCTGCTCGCGGTGGACGCCGACGGCGAGATCATCGCCGCCGACCGTCAGGCGCGTGCGCTGCTCGGGCTCGAGCGTGCGCACGCCTTGCGCCTGGGCGCGTTCGGCAAGCTCTTTCGCAGCAGCTTCGGCACCGTCATCGGTCGGGCCGCCCGCGACCCGGGTGCGCTGATCGAGCTCGAACTGCGCTCGGGGGCGCGGGTGTATGCGCGTGCGCGGGTGAGCGTGGCCTGGCATGTCGGTCTGCAGGCTGTGCGCCCGGCCGCCCCGCGCGTCGCGCGCGCCGCGCCGGATCCGTCGCGTTCGGCGCGCGCGCGCGTCACGCTGCAGACGCTCGCCACCGGCGATGCGGGGCTGCAGTTCACCCTCGACCGCTGTGCCAAGGTCATCGGCCGCAACATCCCGGTGCTGATCCAGGGCGAGTCCGGCTCGGGCAAGGAACTGCTCGCACGCGCCTGCCACAACAGCGGCCCGCGTGCCGACGGTCCCTTCGTGGCGGTCAACTGCGCGGCCATCCCCGAGACCCTGATCGAATCCGAACTTTTCGGCTATGTCGGCGGCGCCTTCACCGGCGCGCGCAAGGAGGGCGCCATCGGGCGCATCCAGCAGGCCCATGGCGGCACGCTCTTCCTCGACGAGATCGGCGACATGCCGCTGGCGATGCAGGCCCGCCTGCTGCGCGTGCTGCAGGAGCGCTGCGTGCAGCCGGTCGGCGCCAGCGCGCCGGTGCCGGTGGATATCGCGCTGCTGTGCGCAACCCACTGCGTGCTGAGCGAGCGCGTCAAGGCGGGGCGCTTCCGCGAAGACCTGTATTACCGGGTCAATGGTCTCACCGCACAGCTGCCGCCGCTGCGCGCACGCTCGGACCTGGGCGTGCTCGCGCGCAGGCTCATCGACGGTAGCAGTAACCACCCCGATCCGGCGCGCATCAGTATCGACCCGCAGACGATGGCCATCCTCGAGGCCTACGCCTGGCCTGGCAACATCCGCCAGTTGCAGAACGTGCTCGAGGTGGCGCTGGCGCTGCTCGACGAGGACGAGGACCGCATCCTCCCGATCCACCTGCCCGACGAGGTCGTGCAGGGGGCGGACGGGGCGCACGTCGAGCGCCGCACGCCCAGCCTGCAGCCTGCGCTGGCTGGCAGCATGCCAGCGGCGCTTGCACGCGGGCGCGGCCGGCGTCCGAAGGACCTCGACGACGCCACCATCCGCGCAGCGCTGGAGCGCTTCGACGGCAACCTGTCTGCCGCCGCCCGTCACCTCGGCGTGGCACGCAACACGCTGTATCGGCGCATGGGCTGCGACTTCTGAAGTCACATGCCCGCTACCCGGCGAGGTTTGTGCCGGGAGGCGGGCATGCATGTTGTGGTCTGCGGCGGGCGCCAGCCCACCCGGATCAGAACTTGTAGCGGGCGCTCACGCCGGCGTAGAGGCTGCGTTCGGGACCGGGCTCGTAGTAGCGCTCATTCGTGTCACCCACGATCACGGAACCCACGTATTTGCGATCCAGCACGTTGTCTATTCGCAGCAACTGGCCGAAGGTCCAGGGCCCTTGCCGCTGCTCCGCCGACAGGCGGGCGTTGAAAAGGGTGTAGGCGGGGGCCGGTGGCTCGGTGTTGGTATCGCTAACAGGGACTTTGCCGCGATAGACCGCCTCGCCGGCCAGCGTCAGGTCCGCGATCGGCTTCCAGGCCAGTTCCGCATAAGCCGCGAACTGCGGCACGCCCGGAATACGGTTCCCGGACGGGATCGTGGTGTTGCGGCTGACGAAGGCCTCGTCGTATTCGGCCTTCATCCAGGTCAGTGCGGCACGTCCGGTCAGGTGCCGGGTGAATTCGGACTCGGCGGCGAGTTCCGCCCCTTGCCGCAACGTGCGCCCTGCATTCTGGTAGTGGGTGCGCCCGCCACTGGCGCCGGCGACGACGATTTCATCGTCCGTTTCGATATGGGATAGCGCGGCATTGACTCGAGTGTTATCGGCGACGATGGCCTTGGCGCCCACCTCGGCCTGCTGGCTCGTGGAGGGCTTCAGGCTGAAGTTGAATTTCCCGTCGGACCCGTAGGAGAGCTCGTTGAGCGTCGGTGTTTCGAAGCCCTTGCCGGCGCTGGCATAGACGTTGAGCGCCGGACTGATCGCATAGACGACGCCAACGGCCGGCGTGGCCTCACTGAAGCGCACGCTGCCGCTGTCGTCGCCGTTGATACCGACGATGTACTGGTCCTCGACCTTGAACGAGACGCGCGAGTGACGCACGCCGAGCGACCACTGCCACGACCCCTGTTTCCACATGGCCTGGGCGTAGGGATCGACGCTCGTCACAGTGTCGAGCTCGTTGCGCCGCAGCTCGCCCTTCACGCCCAGCGTCTGGCCGATGAAATTCTCGTAGCCGCGGCGATCGTCCTCGGAACGGTCGTAGTCCAAGCCGGTGGTAAAGATCAGCTCACCGGACCCGATTGTCCGTTCGGCGATCCAGCGCGCACCGAGCCCGTAGAAGTCGCGGTCGAAGTCGACGACCCCGCCGGCGTGGTTGGCGCGCTCAGGATTCGCCAAGGTCGGGATCTGGACGAAGCTCGGGATCGACTGGTACTGCGTCACGCTGCGCCGGCCCGTGTACGCCGACACCTGCAGGCGGTCCTCACCGAATCGGCGCTCGTAGGTGCCACCGCCCTGCAGGTGGTGAATGTGCTTGCGCGTGTTGTATTCGAGCGCAGCGTCGTCCACCGCGTGCGGGTCGCGCTGGTAGGTGTCCCAGTCCACCCCTAGCGGATCCTCGGTGTCGGGCTGGCGCAGCCCGTTTGCCACCAGCGTCAGCGTGCTGTCCTCGTCCGGCTTCAGCGTCAGCTTGGCGAAGCCCTGGTCGCGGCGGGTCTTGCTGTGGTCGCGGTAGCCGTCGGTGTCGAAGCGCGAAGCGTCGAGCACGAAACCGATGCCGTCCTGCTTGCCCTCGGCGCCGATGCCGAACTTGGTCGTCCCCCAGCTGCCGCCGAGCACGCTGGCGCGCACGCGCGGGTCGCCTTCACCCTTGCGCGAGAAGAGCTGGATCACGCCACCGGCGTGGTTGCCATACACGGTGGCGAAGGGGCCGCGCATGACCTCGATGCGCTCGGTGGTGTCGAGGTTGAAGGTTGCCGCCTGGCCCTGGCCGTCCGGGTGGGTGGCGGGGATGCCGTCGGCGATGAGCTTGACCCCGCGCACGCCAAAGGCCGTGCGTGCGCCAAAGCCGCGGATCGAGATCTGCAGATCCTGGGCGTAGTTCTGGCGGTTCTGGATCACCAGGCCGGGCACGCCGGCGAGCGCCTCGGAGGCATTCACGCCGAGGTTGTCGGCCTGGTTGGCGCGCATGTCCACCGCATCGACCGAGTAGGGCAGCTCGAAGCTCCCGGTCGCCACCGGGCTGCCGGTGACCACGACCGGGTTGAGCGCCACCGCGCCCTCGCCGTTCGTCGCGGCACCCTGCGCCCCGGCAAGGCAGGCGAAGCCAGCGAGCGCGCCGGGAACGCCGACGCGCAGCAGCTGAACGAGCGCTTTCGCACGCGGGGCTGCAGGGCCGGCTGCGGGATGGGCGGGGGCGGCGGGGATTGCGCGGTGCTTGGCGTTCACGGTCGGGCTCCGGTGGGCATGGCTTGTCCCGCATTCTCTCCGATCGCGGATTCAGCTATCCGCCACCAGGCGTGCGCATTCTTCCATCATCGAGCGCGCCAGCTCCGAGTCGTAGTTCGGGTCGAGCGCCTCCATCATCTCGTGGGCGGTGTAGAGCCCCGCCTCGCGTGACAGCGAACCGGCGATCTGGCGCGCCAGTCCGTCGCTGAGCGCGGACAGTTCGCGGCGATCGGCCAGCGGCAGGCTGCGCTCGCTGCGTCGCAGCCAGTCCGCGAGGAAGCTCGCGCCCTGGGCCTCGGTGAGCCACTGGCCATGTTCGTAGTGGATCGACAGGCGCTCGGCGGTCAGCGCAAAGATCAGCGCGGCGCGCGTGCCGCGGCTGTCGGCAGGCGGGGTGGGGCGGGTTTGGGGCATGATGTGTCGGCGCTGAGCGGTGAAGACGGCTGGGGATGCTATCAGCCCGGCGCTGATTTTTCAGCGCCGCCCCATTCGGCCTGCGGTATCTCTAATTCATGCGGGCGCTGCGCTTGGCTCATTCGGTACCCGCCAGCGTCTGCAGCAGTCCGCTCTCGCGCCGGGTGGCGTGGCCGATGTCCGCCTCGAGCAGCCCGGGGCGCTCGGCAAACAGGCTGAACGCCTTGTGGGGGCGGGTGATGCCGGTGTAGATCAGCTCGCGCGTGAGCACGTTGCCGCCTGGGCCGAGAGCACGAGCGCGGTGTGCTCGAACTCCGAACTCTGGCTCTTGTGCACCGTCATCGCGAACGCGGTCTCGACGTGGGCCAGGCGGCTGACCGCTACCGAGCGCAGGCGCTCGCTGCCGAGGAAATAGGCGTGCAGCAGCGCGGGTTCTCGGCGGCGGGCAAGGCGAGCAGGTGCAGGCTGCGCCGCAGCATGGTGAGCACCCCGAGTTCGCGCCACACCGGGTGCAGCTGACGGATCTGCTCGCTGCGCGCATCGAAGGCTTCGTCATCGCTCGCGAGCCAGGCCAGTTCCTCGATCGACAAGCCCACGGTGCGCGTGGCGAGCGCCGCTCGTGCCCTTCACCCCAGGCGTCGAGCCAGTCCGTGCGATGCACCTGATACTGGTCGTAGAGGTCGGCGATACGCAGCGCGAGCTGAAAGGTCTGCCACACGAAGCGGCCGGTACGTCAATCGGCAAGGGTAACTTCTTCGCTCGTATGTGTATTACATTACCATCTGGTGCGCGCGACGTCGTTTCAGAGAGTCCAGATACTTCGTCAGCCGTGACCTGTCGATAATCAAAATTTCATAAAGACATATCCATATCGGAGACAAAGATGGATGCAAACCAGGTGGTATCCCGTTACATCGGCGCATGGTGCGAAACGGATCCTGAATTGAGGCAAAAAATACTGGATGAGGTTTGGGACGAAAACGGGAGTTATACCGATCCGATGGCCTCCGTGGAGGGAAAAGCAGCGCTGGTGAATCACATCAGCGGATTCCACCAGCAATTCCCGGGTGCGCGGATAGAGCTTACGAGCGCTATCGACGCGCATCACAACAGGCTTCGCTTTACATGGCGGATGGTACTGGCTGACCAGTCTGTCTTTCTGGAAGGCGTCGACTTCAGCGAGATCGGCAGCGATGGGAAGCTGCGCTATGTCGTGGGCTTCTTCGGGCCACTTGGCGCGCTTTAATCGTCCCTTGAGAAGGCTGGCGCTCTCTGGACGGCTCCATCCTGCGAGCTGGAACCGCCTGCCAGGACGATCCCCGGTGTGGATTTCCCCACATGGCCTGGCGTACATACGCTAAGGTATGGTCAGGTTTGTTTTTCCCACAGGAATCATGCCGGCCTTCACCGCTACCGCACCAGAGCTCGTCGCGACCGTGATTTTCGCCATCGCGGTGCTGCACACTTTTTCGACCAAATTCTTCGCCAAGCTTGCGCACCTGCAGCCTGGTCATGCCGGTCTGTGGCATCTGCTTGCGGAGGTCGAGGTGGTGTTCGGCTTCTGGGCCTTCATCCTGATCGTCGCCCTGTTCATCCTGTCCGGCCCACAGATGGCGGTCGGCTATCTGGATGGGCGCAACTTCACCGAGCCGATGTTCGTGTTTGTCATTATGGCGATCGCGGCCAGTCGGCCGATCCTCACCACGGTGGTTGGGGTCGTGCGCTTGCTGGCGGCCGCGGTGCCGGTCCATCGCGCAGTCGCGATGTTTTTCGTGATACTCAGCATCGTGCCGATGCTCGGCTCCTTCATCACCGAGCCGGCTGCGATGACATTGGCGGCGCTGATGCTGCGCGAGAATTTCTTCCAGTACCAGCTTTCCAATCGACTCAAGTACGGCGCGCTCGGCGTGTTGTTCGTGAATGTGTCGATTGGTGGAACCCTGACCCATTTTGCTGCGCCGCCGGTGCTGATGGTGGCGGGAAAATGGGGCTGGGACACGCTTTACATGTTTTCGCACTTCGGCTGGAAGGCCTCGGCTGCGGTTGTCTTCAACGCGGTCGTGTTTACCTGGTTCTTCCGCAAGGAACTGGCCGAGCGCGGCCACGTGCATGGCGAATCCGGTGCGATGAAGGTGCCCCCGGTCGTGGCCGCAATCCACATCCTTTTTCTCGCTGGCGTGGTGGCGCTGGCGCATCATCCGGCGGCGTTCATGGGTCTTTTCCTGTTCTTCATCGGCTACACCGAAGCCTACAAAGTGCATCAGGACCGCTTGCTCCTGCGCGAAGGCCTGATGGTGGCCTTCTTCCTCGCCGGGCTGGTGGTGCTGGGCGGTCTGCAGCAGTGGTGGCTGCAGCAATCCTTGGTGGGGGTGGAGCCGACGCTGCTGTACTTCCTCGCCACGGCGCTGACTGCCGTCACTGACAATGCTGCACTGACCTATCTTGGCTCGCTGGTCGAGGGCGTGACGCCTGAGTTCAAGTATGCGCTGGTCGCCGGCGCGGTGACGGGCGGCGGCTTGACGATCATCGCCAATGCGCCGAACCCGGCCGGTGCGACCATCCTGAAGTCGAGCTTTCCGGAAGAGACGATCAGCGCGTTTGGCTTGTTTCTTGCCGCGTTGCCGCCGACTTGCGTAGCGATTCTCGCCTTCCAGATCCTGTAGCCCCTCGCTGGGCCTGGCAACCCCTGTTGCCGAAGGCGTCCACGAGGTGCGGGACAGGCTATTTGCCGTGTTCCCAGCGCTGGAAGAACTCCTCCATGTGCTTCACGCAGAGCTTGATCTTTGCCGAACAGTTCAGGCGTTCGGGGTAGACCGCCCAGATGTTCGCCTCCTGGGTGTATTCCGGGAGGATGTTCACCAGCAAGCCCGACTCAAGGTGCGAGCGGGCGTCCCAGATGGAGCGGAGCATGATTCCATGGCCGGCAAGTGCCCATGCAACCGCGATTTCACCGTTGTTGGTCACCAGTGAGCCCCTTACCTTGACGTTGTAGTTTCGACCGCGGCGCGTCAGCTTCCACAGCCCTACGGGATGGTCGCGCTCCTTGATGATCAGGCAGTTGTGCTGCGCGAGCTCGTTCAGGTCCGACGGTGTCCCGTAGCGCTCGAGGTAAGTGGGGGCCGCACACAGGATGCGGTAGTTGCGTGCCAGGCGCTTGGCGATGTAGTGGGGCGCAATGACATCGCCAATGCGCACGTCGAGGTCGATCTTGTTCTGGGTGAGGTCGAGCAGATGGTCGAGCACGTCGAGCCGGATCTCGATTTCCGGGTACTTGGAGGAGAACTCGGCGAGGCTCTCGCCGACGACTCGGCGCCCAAAGCCGAAGCTGGTTGATACGCGCAGCACGCCGCGCGGTTCGTTGCGCTTCACCCCCAGTTCCTCATGGAGCTCGTTCACCTTGTCCAGGATCGTCCGGCCGAGCTCGAACACCTGCTCCCCTTGTTCGGTGAGCGAAACCTGGCGCGTGGAGCGATGGAAGAGCTTGCAATCGAGCTGCGCTTCCAGCACCTGAATGCGCTTTGAAATGAACGCAGGCGATACGCCAAGTCTCTGCGCCGCCTGGGAAAAGTTGAGTGTCCGGGCGACTTCGGAGAACACCTGAAGGTCATCGATCGAGAATTTGTTGTTCACGTTTCGTAAAAACTAGGTTCATTGGTAGCTAGTTGTCCGGCTGCTGACGCGATCGTACGATGAATTGACACAAATAATTCATTCAAAAGATTCATCACATTACGAGGGGGGAGACCCTTGGACACGAGCTACCTTTCACTGGCCGAGTACGCTGGCCGCCTTCGCCGTCGTGAGCAGACGGCGCTTGGGCTCGTCGAAATCTGTACGCAAAATTATCAGCGCACCGAAAGCCGGCTCAACGCCTACAAGACCTGGGACGGTGCGAGAGCCCGGACCATCGCAGCGGCCGTCGATACCCTGCTCGACCAGGGCGTTGACCTGGGTCCGTTGATGGGTCTTCCTGTTTCCATCAAGGATCTGTACGGCGTTCCTGGCCTGCCGACCTTCGCTGGCAGTGACGAGGAACTACCCGAGGCATGGCAAGCCGCCGGGCCGGTCGTCTCGAAGCTGCAGCGGCAACTGGGGATCGTCGTCGGCAAGACCCATACGGTCGAGTTCGCGTTCGGAGGACTCGGCGTCAATGCCCACTGGGGTACGCCCTTTAATCCCTGGTCGCCCGAGGTGCATCGTGTGCCGGGGGGGTCGAGCTCGGGCGCAGGGGTCTCGCTGGTTCAGGGAAGCGCCTTGCTTGCACTCGGTACGGACACTGCCGGGTCGGTGCGCCTGCCCGCATCGATGACCGGGCAGGTGGGCCTGAAGACGACCTACGGTCGCTGGTCACTCGATGGCATCGTTCCCTTGTCCTCCTCGCTGGACACGCCCGGGCTGCTCACCCGTACCGTGGAGGATCTGGCCTTCGCCTTTTCCGCCCTCGATGCGCACTGCAATGCGTTGCCGACGCAAGGCTCGTCACGATTGCTCGACGGTTTGCGCATTGGCGTGCCAGAGAACTTTTTCTGGGACGACATCGATCCGAGCATTGCGGAGGTCTTGGAAACCACGATCGAGTGCCTGTCGTGGGCGGGCGCACAGGTCGTCCGCTTGAAGCTGCCGTATTGCGAGGAGGCCTACGACCTCTTCCGCAAGGGGGGACTTGCCGCGTCTGAACTGGCGGCCTACCTGAACGAGCATTTCCCGCACAAGATCGAGCGCCTCGATCCGGTCGTCCGCGCCCGCGTGACCGGGGCCGAGCAGATCTCCTCGGTCGAGTACCTACGCCGCAGATCGATGCTGAAGCGCTGCGCTGCGGGTGCGACGCCGGTTTTCGGCGACCTCGATGTCCTGTTGTCGCCGACCGTTGCGATCACGCCGCCACGCCTGTCCGACATCGCCGAGGTCTCGACCTACGGCGCCACCAACATGATGGCTCTGCGCAACACGGTCATCAGCAATCTGTTCGGCTGGTGTGCCCTGACGATGCCGGTGGGGTTCGACGCCAAGCGGATGCCTGTCGGTCTGCAATTGATGGGGCCGCCACAGGCCGAAGAGCGTCTCATTCATATTGCACTCAGCATCGAAACCCTGATCGGGAACGGCTTTGACGTTCTGGGTACAGCTGAAATCCAGACGCGGCTGGAATGAGAAGGAAGCAATCGGAATCGCCCCGAACTTCGGATCCTTTGCAGAAAAAGGGATTCGACATCCTTGACCAGTCATTCGCGCTGGCTTGATTTCCTGCAGTCAACCACACCTTATCCAAGGAGAAGACTCATATGACGACCATTAAGAGCTGGAAGAAGATCGCCGTTGCATCCGTGATGGCTGCACTGTTCTCCGGCGCACTGCATGCCGCCGAGTTCAAGTTCACCTTCGCGCACGTGCTCGTCGAAAGCACGCCGAACGCCAAGGCCGCGGTGAAATTCAAGGAGGAGGTCGAGAAAAATTCGAACGGCCGTATCGAAATCAATATCCGTCCCGCGGCGCAGCTTGGCGGTGACGTAGAGATCATCGAGCAACTCCAGATGGGTCTGGTCCATATCGGCTTCCCTCCGACCGGGAACCTGGCCAACTTCGAGCCGAAGATGTATCTCTTCGATCTCCCCTTCCTGATGCCTGACAACGACGCAATGAAACGTGTCCTGGACGGGCCGGTAGGACGCGAACTGCTCGACACCCTTGAAAAGAGGAATCTCTACGGTGTGAACTACTGGGGCGCAGGATTCCGCCACATGACCAACAACGTTCGCCCGATCACCCAGCCGAGCGATCTGAAGAACATCAAGATGCGCACCCTGCAAGCGCCGGCGATTCTTGCAACCTACCGCGCCTACGGTGCCAATCCGACCGCGATGGCTTTTACCGAGGTGTACAACGGGCTCCAGCAGGGCGTGGTCGAGGGTCAGGAGAACCCGTTCGCGAACATCTATTCGATGCGCTTTCATGAAGTTCAGAAGTACCTGACGCTGACTCGTCATGCGTATCACACGTATGCCGCCGTTATGAACAAGGGGGCGTGGGAGTCGCTGCCTGACGACCTCAAGAAGGTGGTTCGAGATGCGTTTGACGTCGGTCGGGATCACGCGCGCTCCCTCACCGACACCGAAGACGCCCGGATCATGAACGAAATCAAGGGCCAGATTGAGATTCGCGAGCTCACCCCCGAAGGGCGTGCGGCCTTTGTTGAGGCCTCCAAGCCCATCTACAAGGAGTTTGAGAGCCGTATCACCCCCGAAGTGCTGCAGAAGGCACTGAAGGCCGCTGCGGGTAACTGATTCTCCCACCGAGGCGAGGAACTGCAATGGTTAATGCGCTGAATAAAGCGATCGACTGGATCGAGAACGTCATGATGGTGGCCTTGATGTTCATGGCGACAATCGTGGCGATCATACAGGTTGTTGCGCGCTACGTTTTTAATAACTCACTCTACTGGTCGGAAGAACTCATCATTTATTCCCTGATTTCGATGAGTTTTCTGGCGGCCAGCATGGGAGTTCGCTATGCCGCGCACATCTCTGTTGAAGCGCTCTACGCCTTTGCAGGTCCTCGCCTTACGCGTGTGCTCAAGTACGTGGCGGCGATCCTTGGAGTCATTTTTGCAGCGACACTTGTGTATTACGGGTCCCGTCTTTTCATCAATACGTCCAATATGGGTCAGCTTTCCCCTGCCATGCAGATTCCAGTGGCTTACATTTATCTCAGTATTCCAATTTCCGGCTTCTTCATGGTTTGTCGGTACCTTCTGATACTGAAGACCTTGCTCGCAGGCAGGGAGTACGAGCCGCTCGTCACGACTGCCAGCGCGTAAGGAACGAATGATGATTTCCGCCCTCATTCCGATTTTCTTCAGCTTGCTGCTGTTCGGCTTGCCCATCTTTGCGGCACTTGCACTCGCTGTAACGGTAGCGCTCTATGCCTTCGGTGCCGTGGATCCACTCGTGGTGCCGATGCGAATGTTCTCAGGGATGAATAACTTTGCCCTGATGTCTGTGCCGTTCTTCATTCTCGCAGCCGAGCTGATGCGCATCGGAGGACTGTCGGACCGACTGATTGAACTCGCACGGGCCTTGATTGGCTGGCTCCCTGGCGGTCTGGGGGCAGCCACGGTGTTGGCGTGCCTGTTCTTCGGCTCGATATCCGGGTCGAGTCCCGCCACCGTGATTGCAATCGGCACCATCATGTATCCCGTGATGGTTCAGGCTGGCTATAACAAGTTCTTTGCGATCGGCCTGATCACGACTGCGGGAACGCTTGGACCGATCGTTCCGCCAAGTATTCCGCTGATCATCTATGGATCCGTGACGGGTACCTCTGTCGGAAAGCTGTTTGCGGGTGGTGTGGTGCCCGCGTTGGTTGTCGCAGCTTTGCTCATCGGATATAGCTGCTGGTATGCAGTTCGAAACAAGTATCCCCGGGACCCTTTCCCGTCGCTGAGGCAGATTGCTCATGCACTCAAGCGTTCGGCACTGGGTGTTGGCCTGCCGGTGATCCTCCTGGGCGGCATCTACAGTGGCGTATTCACGCCCACGGAGTCGGCTGCCGCCGCGTGTCTTTATGCCTGGTTTGTTGGGGGCGTCATCTACAGGAATATCGACTTCAAGAGCCTTCTGGAGATCCTGCGCAATACGGGTCTTCTGTCTGGCGCGCTACTGCTGATTGCGGCGGGTGCGTCTGCCTTCTCCTGGGTGCTCGCAACGACCGGAGCGCCAACACAGATTGCAACGCAGGTGCTTTCGAGCACGGAATCGCCATTTTTGATCATGTTGCTGTTCAACGCGATCATGCTCGTGGCGGGATGTTTTCTGGATCCTTCGTCTGCAATCATCATCCTGGCGCCGCTGATGCAGCCCATCGCAGCGCAGGTCGGTGTTGACTCCGTTCATTTCGGCATCATCACCCTCGTCAATTTGTCCGTCGGCATGTTGACGCCGCCGGTGGGGCTGAATCTGTTCGTGGCCATGGGGATCGCAAAGATGTCCCTGGGGCAGATTTTCAAGGCGGCCTTGCCAACGATCTGCCTGATGTTCGTGGCCTTGCTCATGATCACTTACATTCCGGCGATAAGCATGCTGTTGCCCGAAGCGCTGTACTGACAGCCTTGGCCTTGATCGAATTAATCTTGATAACTTGGATTTTTTATGACTGCGTCTCGAATCGCTGTTATCCCCGGGGACGGAATCGGCAAGGAAGTGATGCCCGAAGCGTTGCGTGCGCTTACCGCGCTCACTGAGCGGCACGGTCTCGTCCTCGAATGCGAACACTTTGACTGGGCCAGCGTCGAGTATTACATGGCGCATGGGGACATGCTGCCGCCGGACTGGTTCGATCGCCTGAAGGACTTCGATGCCATCCTCTTTGGCGCCGTGGGATGGCCCGAAGTGGTACCGGACCACATCTCGCTGTGGGGGTCGCTGCTGAAGTTCCGCCGCGAGTTCGACCAGTACATCAACCTGCGCCCGGTTCGGCTCATGCCGGGCGTGCCTTGCCCACTCGCCGGGAAAAAACCGGGCGATATCGATTTCCTTGTCGTGCGCGAGAACACCGAGGGCGAATACACGAACCTCGGCGGCAGGATCTTCGGGGGTACGGAGCGCGAAGTGGTCCTTCAGGAAGCCGTGTTCTCCCGCCACGGTGTTGATCGAGTGCTCGACTACGCCTTCAAGCTGGCAGCCGGACGAGAACGCAAGCACCTCACCTCCGCGACCAAGTCCAACGGCATCGCGATCAGCATGCCCTACTGGGACGAGCGTCTGGAGGTGGCTGCAGCGCGATACCCCGATGTGCGCTGGGACAAGTACCACATCGACATTCTTACGGCCCGTTTCATCCTGTCCCCAGAACGTTTCGACGTGGTCGTCGCCTCCAATCTCTTCGGTGACATCCTCTCGGACTTGGGGCCGGCATGCGCGGGCACGATCGGGATCGCGCCGTCGGCCAACCTCAACCCGGACCGTCGTTTCCCCTCGCTGTTCGAGCCCGTGCATGGCTCCGCGCCCGACATCTACGGGCGCAACATCGCAAACCCGGTGGGCATGATCTGGTCGGCTGCATTGATGCTCGAGTTTCTTGGCGAGCGGCAACCTGCATGCCTGAAGGCGGCTCGGGAGCTTGTCGGCGCCATCGAGCACGTGCTCGAGCATGGTGTGCGCACGCCGGATCTCGGCGGCTCGGCCGACACGACGGAAATGGGCAAGGCGGTCACCGCTGCGCTCGATCGCGTTTGACGAGGACAGCAATGAGCGTCACAACGCCCTTTTCCGCGTTGAGTGAGGACGCGCTAAGGGTCATGGCGCAGGTGGACGCGGTCCGCCTGGTCGCCATGCAGCGCGCCCTGGCAAGGTTCGGCGGCCGCGAGGAGGGCGGCGTTGCGCGCGAGGCACTCACCGTCACCGAGCGCGAGGCCAGGCGCTGGCTTATGCAGCAAGCGCAGGGCCCCCAGTACAGCTGGCACGTCGATGCAGCGGCAAACCTCTTCCTGCGTCGTGCGGGCAAGGATGAACGGCTACCGCCGGTGATGACAGGTAGCCACATCGATACGCAGCCCGTAGGGGGGTGGCTCGATGGCGCCTATGGCGTTATCGCCGGCCTCGAGGCCTTGCTCGCGCTCGACGCAGCGGGCATCGAAACGCGGCATCCGGTTGAGCTTGCCATCTGGACCAACGAGGAAGGCTCCCGATTCAGTCCCGGCGCTATGGGCTCGAGCGCCTTCGCGGACCCTGGAGTCCTGGCGAGCTTTCTAGGAAGCACTGACGCCAATGGCGTGACATTCGAGGAGGAGCGTGATGCCACGTTAAGGGCGGCTTCCGAAGCAACGAATGTTCCCCTTGGACGCCCAGTTCGGGCGTACGTCGAGGCACACATCGAGCAGGGCCCCATATTGGAGGTGTCAGGCTGCAGGCTGGGAGTGGTCACCGGGATTCAGGGCGTTCGGTGGTTAGAGGTCACGATACGCGGAAGTAGTGCGCATGCCGGCACAAGCCCACTCGAGGGCCGCCGCGACGCCTTGATGACCGCCGCACGCCTCGTCGCTTCTATTGGCGCCATGGCGGCATCCCTTGAAGATCCAGCCCTCAGGCTCACGGTTGGCCGTTTCGAGGCTGCGCCAGGCGCCATCAACACCGTTGCCGATCGTGCAGTGTTCACGATCGACCTTCGACACCCCGATGAGCCGACTTTAGCTCGATGTGAACAACGAATTCGGGAACTCGTACAACAGGGCACCGGCGTGTGCAGCGCTGAAATCAGATCGCTGATGAAGCATGTGCCGACCCTATTTGCCGACGATGTGGTGTCCATCGTCGATGCGGCTGTCCAAGCATCGGGCGAGCCGTCATGCCGACTGGTCTCGGGTGCCTTCCACGATGCAATGCATTTGGCCGATGTCTGTCCGAGCGCAATGCTGTTCGTGCCGAGCCGGGCCGGGATCAGCCATAACGCAGCGGAAGATACCCCTGAAGACGATTTGGTGGCCGGAGCTCGCGTTCTCGCCGCTGTCCTGGCAGAACTGTCGTGTGACCCCGGTTCGCGATGACCAACGCTTCGCCAAAGGACGACAATTTTTTCCCTGATCTGGCAAGAGGCTCACGAACGAGAGCGCTGAATTACCGTATTTCACCAGGAGATCAATCTTGAACATGATGAATGGCTTTCCGCCTGAGGAGAAAAATCAGGTTACGCTCGCAAACTGGAGAAAGCCGCCCTTCAATCGGTGGGCTTTCAATCATGTGAACGAATTGATCCCGACTGCGACGATTCGCTCCGCGCGGGATCATGAAGATCTGGGCTGCGCTGCCGATAATGCCCTGGCCGATTTCAGGCTCTCGCTAAATGGGGACACGCTGGGCGTACAGGGCTGGCTGGATCGAACTTTTTCAGACGCTATCGTTGTCCTGAAAAACGGCAAGATCGTATTTGAACAGTACTCGGAAGGGCAGGACGCCGTCACCCCCCACATCTGGATGTCCGTATCCAAATCCGTTCTGGGTTTGGTCGCAGGGGCATTGGTCGGCAAAGGGCAGCTGGATGTTGGAGTGCCCTTGCTTGATGTCATTCCCGAGCTTGCGGGGTCGGGCTTCGACGGCGCCAGCGTTCGCGATCTCCTAGATATGCGCGTGGGCGTCAAGTTCGATGAAGACTATCATGCAACGAGTGGAGCGATCATCGAATACCGGAAGTCCCATCTCTGGGATCCGATTCCAGTCGGTGAACAGCCTTCGGACCTGAGGCGTTTTTTCAGCGCCCTCGTGGAGCGTGATGGCGCGCACAATGGGCGCTTCCATTACGTCTCTCCGAATACGGACCTACTGGGTTGGGTTTTTGAACGAGTCAGTGGCAGAAGATACGCTGACTTGGTGAGTGAGCTGCTCTGGCAGCCCATTGGTGCAGAGCACGATGCCTATATCACCGTGGATCGCCTTGGTGCTCCTCGCTGCGCAGGCGGGCTTTGCGCAGTTCCAAGAGACATGGCTCGCCTGGGTCGGCTTTTCGTCACGGGTGGCCAGTCCAGGGGCACACAGGTCATTCCGGGTAGCTGGCTCGACGATATCATCCAGAATGGCAGTGCAGCCGCATGGAAAGAGGGCGATTTTTACGACCTCTTCGAGGGTGCTGACATGCACTATCGAAGCAAGTGGTACGTTCTCAGGGGCGCGCGGCCGCTCGTCTATGGTGTTGGCGTCTTTGGGCAGAATGTGTTCATCGATGTCGAAAGCGATCTCGTCATCGCAAAGAGTTCCTCTCAGCCGCTGCCTCTCGACAAGGAGTTTCTGTCGATGACGCTAGCCGGCGTGGAAGTAATCCGGAATATCTTCAAATGATTCACGGGTGAAGCGGGAAAAAGACTGGGGCTGAGCTCAATTGAAAACCGGGCGCGCTCGCGCCCAGCCGGCCCTTCGAGACCCGCGCCTGCTAGGCGGAGCCGGTTTCGGCCTTCACCTGACGGGGGTGGAGACAGAAGTAATTTTCTGAGGCGCCCTTGTTCAGAATAAGATGAATTCATCTGCTCCAGCAGGAGATTCGTCTCGTGAGATTCCCGTTCTCGCCCCCGTCGGGTGTCCTCTCGACTCGCAGGTGGGCGCCATTGTGGGCTTGCGCCCCGATCCTTGCCGTCGTCCTCGCGCTCGTCCTCGGGGTGCCGCACATCACCTTTGCCACCGCACCCGCGGGTGGCGGGGCGTTCGTTGCCGGTCAGGTGGCGCCGTCGGAAGTCGGGCGCAAGAGCGTGCTCATTCTGAGCGGCTTGCAGTATGGCCTGCCCGTGTCCGACGATGTGAACGCCGGCGCAGTGGCTGCGCTGAAGATGAAGGGCATCAGCGCCGGCGACATCTATCTGGAAAACCTCGATCTGGTGCGCAACAGCGATCCGGGCTGGCGTGCGGCGCTTGCCAGCCATCTGCGCGCAAAGCTTGCTTCGACACAGGTCGGTGTCGTCATTGCCGCGAACCATGAGGCGCTGCAGTTCCTGGCGCAGGAGGGCTACGAGCTCGTCCCCGCCCACACCCCGGTGTTGTCGATGCTGAGTGTGGATCCAAACGTCACCTGGCGTGGTCCGCCCTTCCCGACCCTGAACATGTCCAACCGGGGCGACGTCCTGGGGACGATCCGCTACGGGCTCGATCTCTTTCCGGGCACGCAGCGGTTGCTCGTCGTCGTCGGGGCCGATCACGAATATGCGCTCGAAGAGCGGGTGGTCCGGGCCGTCGCCGCGCTGGGGGTCAGGCTCGAGGTCGAGACCACCGAGGCGCTGTCCCATGAGGAGATGTTGCAGCGCGTCTCGAGCCTGCCACCCGACACCCTCGTCCTGGTTGAAAGCTATTTCACCGACCGGACTGGACGCAGCTTCATTCCGGTCGAGGTCGCCGCCGAGGTCGGTCGGCGGGCCAATGCACCGGTGCTTGGCGTGTATGAAAACCATATCCGTGATGGGGTGATCGGCGGATCGGTGGGGGTTGCCGCGGCGATCGGTCGGCGCGCGGGCGAGCTCGCCTTCGAGTTCCTGAGCGGTGCGCGCCGCTTCGACACGGCCGACGTCGAGGCCGCCGTGGCGCCGCAGCCGATGTTCGACTGGCTGCAATTGCAGCGCTGGGGCGTCGATCCGGACAAGCTTCCCGAGGACACCCTGTTCCTCAATCGTCCCCGCACGCTTTGGAGCGAATATCGGGAAGCCGTCATCGTCGCGGGCAGTGCCCTGCTTGTCTTGTCGGTGCTGCTGCTTGCGCTGCTGGTGCTGAACCAGCGTCGCAAGCAGGTTGAGCTCACGCTGCGTGAAAGTGACGAGCGACTGCAGCGGGCCCAGGAGTACGCCCATGTCGGCGTCTGCGATTGGGACCTCAAGAGCGGAGCCATGCATTGGTCTGCCGAGTCGGCGCGGCTGCTCGGCCTGGCGCCCGAGACGTCCGTCACCGGTCAGGAGTGGCGCGCGCGCGTGGGCACGCAGGATCTGGCCCGGATCGATGCGTGCATCGCGGAGGCGATCGAACGGGGCGAGGCCTTCGAGGTGGAATTCCAGGTCCGCCACGACACGGGTGAAACGCGCTGGCTGCTCGCAAAGGGCAGGGCGCAATACGATGAAAATGGCCAGGCGGTAAGGGTCGTCGGGGTCAATTTCGACATCAACGAGCGCAAGCAGGCCGAGCTGGCGCTGCTCGAATATCGCCAGCAGCTCGAGACGATGGTCTCCGAACGCACCGCCGAGCTGGTCTACGCCCGGGACCTGGCCGAGGAGGCTGCACGGACCAAGGCGGCCTTCCTGGCCAACATGAGCCACGAGATCCGCACCCCGCTGAACGCAATCATCGGCCTGACGCATCTGTTGCTGTGCGCGGAGCTGACGCCACCGCAGCGCGACAAGGCCCGCAAGATCCAGGTCTCGGGCCAGCACCTGCTGGGCGTCATCAACGACATCCTGGACTTCTCCAAGATCGAGGCCAGGCAGATGCGCCTCGAGCAGGTCGAGTTCGATCTCGATCAGGTGCTGCACAACGCGCTCGACCTGTTTGCCAGTGAGGCCGCTGAGAAGGGCCTCAAGCTGGTGCTCGAGCGGGCGCCCGAACTGCCGCGCGGCCTGGTCGGCGACCCGCTCCGGTTGGGCCAGGTGCTGATCAACCTCATCAACAACGCGATCAAGTTCACCGATCAAGGCCGCGTCCGGGTGCGCGTACGGCTGCGCTCGGAGCAGGACGAGGCCGTGGTGTTGCGCTTCGAGGTCATCGACACCGGCATCGGCATGACCGATGAGCAGCAGAAGCGCGTGTTCCAGAGCTTCCAGCAGGCCGACAACTCAACCACGCGCAAATACGGCGGCACCGGGCTGGGCTTGGCGATCTCCAGGCATCTCGCCGAACTCATGGGCGGCGAGATCGGCGTCATCAGCGCCCCGGGCGAGGGCTCGACCTTCTGGTTCACCGCCCACTTCAGGCGTGGCAGCGGCATGCTGACGCAGGCCAGGCCGGGCGGGTCCGAGGCCGGGATGGCTGCGCTGCGGGGGTTCCGCGCCTTGCTGGTCGAAGACAATGAGATCAACCAGCAAGTCGGCCTGGCGCTGCTCGGCAGACTCGGGCTGGAAGTGGATCTGGCCGTCGACGGCGCGGCCGCGCTGGAACGGGTGCAGCAGCAGCGCTATGACCTGGTGCTGATGGACATGCAGATGCCGGTCATGGATGGCCTCGAGGCGACGCGAAGAATCCGTGCCCTGCCGGGCATGGACGAGATCCCGATCATCGCCATGACCGCCAACGCGCTGGCTGAAGACCGCCAGCGCTGTCTGGAGGCGGGAATGAGCGACCACATCGCCAAGCCGATTGCGGCTGCAGCACTGGCGAAGACGCTCACCACCTGGCTGCAGAAGCGCGGCGTGGCACCCGCGGAGCACGTCGCGGCATCCATTCCTGAACCTGCAAGCGGGGCCTTGTCGGCACCTGCATCCCAGCCCGCGACCATCCCGCCGGCGCGGGGCTGAGGCGGGTTCCGCGCCTTGCGTCGGCTGACGACGAGGCAGTGGCGGGCTATTCCATCAGGAGCGGCGCTGAGAAGCGATAACCCTGGCTGCGGACGCTGCGCAGCAGCCCTTCGGTCTCGTCGACCGTCTTGAATTTGCGCCGCAGCCGGCTCATGAGCGTCTCGAGCCGACGGTCGTCGTACTCTTCCAGCGGCTGCCCGAGCGCCTCGATCAAGGCATCGCGACCAACCTGATGGTCAGGTGCCAGCGCGAGGGTCTGCATCACCCGCCACTCGGAACCGGTCAGTGACACGCTGGGTCCGGTGGGCGCGACCAGGCGCCAGTCGCGGGTGAGCAGACGCCAGGCTGCGGGATGGTCTGCGTCCTGCACTGGTGGCAAGGCGCGGACGCGGGCGGCGACGACCGCCACCAATTCCTTCATGTCCACGGGCTTGGACAGGTAGTTGTCGGCGCCGGCATAGTGGCCTGCGATCCGGTCATCCACATGGCCGCGCGCGGTGAGCATGACGATCCCCAGCCCGTCATGCTCCTTTCGCATCCGGGCTGCGATCTTGAGCCCGTCCTCGCCGGGAAGCCCGATGTCGAGCACCAGCACCGCTGGCCGTTCGCCCGCCGGCTCAGCGAAGCACCGGTCGAGCTCCGCCCCGTCGCGACAGGCACGCACAACAAAGCCCGCGCGCTCAAGATGAAATACGACGTCCTCGAGGATGTCCGGGTTGTCGTCGACCACGGCGACGATCGGCGTCTTGTCAGGCGCATGCGGTTTCATGCCGTTGAATCCGGCCATTCAATGATGAACTCTGCCCCTCTAGTCGGGTGGCCGAGGCGCACCTCGCCACCGTGCACCTCGGCCACCCGGCCCACGATGTAGAGGCCTAGCCCCGCTCCCGGAATGCTCGAGCTGTGATCGCCGCGCACATAGCTGTTGAACACCTTTTGGCGAAGCTGGGGTGGGATACCCGGCCCCTCATCACGGACCCGTACATAAGCGCGCCCGCCGTCGATCCCGGCGGAGACCTGGATGGCAGTTTCCGCCTGCGTGTATTTGAGCGCGTTATGGATCAGATTGCGGATGGCCAACTGGAGCAGGGCGGGATCTCCGCAAACCGGTCTTGGTGGCTTCGCGATCACCTGAACACGCTGCTCTGCGCCCAGTTCGGCAATGACCTCCTCGATCAGGGCGCCAAGATCGAACTGAACCCTGTCCGGGCGAAGGGACCTGGCTTCGAGCGCATCCTTGTCGAGGAACTGCCGGGTCAGCGCGTCGAGGCGGCTCACACCGCGACGAATCCGATCAATGCGCCGCGTTACATCCGGTTCCGCATCCTGCACCAGCAACTCGAGGGCCTGTGCCGCACCGTTGATCATGGCCAGCGGCGTCTTGACCTCATGCGAAAGCATGGCGACCAGGCGGCTCTCCTCCTGGCGCCCACGCCGCTGAGCCTCAAGCTGGCGACCGACATATTCCAGCCTTACCGCATTCAGGCGACGAATCTGGCGCTGACGTAAAAGCAGCCCGATCCCGACCAGCAGCGCGACGAGGGCGACCTCTGCCGCGAGCCGGTAATCGACTTGCCACTCGAACGTTCGGCCGGCGTGGCGGTTGACGATGAGATCGCGCTCTGCATCGGAGAGCGTCCCGATGCCCTTGTCCAGGATGTCCCGTAACAGCCGTTCTTCCTTGACGACGGCAATCCTCAATTTATTGCCGAAGTCCGGCATCCGGCCTGCAATCTTCAGGTCGGTGAGCCCCTCGCTCCTGATCGTGTACGCAGCGACGATCATCGAACGCACGGTGAAGTCGGCCACTCCGTTGACCACCAGAGACAGCGCGTGGCGTTCACTCTCGGCTGGAATGACATGGAGATCAGGATATTCGCGGGCCATCCGCTCAATGACCATGGTTCCCGCAGGCAGGGCAACGGTCTCGTTGTGCAGGCTGGACGGGTCGGGAACGTCCGGGTGCCGCCTGTGCGCAACAATGACATTGAGATCGACAAGCAAGGGTTCGGTGTAAATCAGCCAGGCGTCGCGTTCGGGCGTCTGATTCACAAAGCTCAATATCTGGCACCTGCCGGCTCGCGACGCCTTGAGCGTCTCGCTCCAGTTCGATGTCGGATGGACGTCGATCCTGAGTCCCGTCCGTTCCGCGACGAGTCGAATCAGATCTGCAGCGATGCCCTCGTGCGAACCATCCTCCTCAAGCCATTCGAACGGGCGCCAATCGGGATCCACGCACATCCGGACGGGGACCTCATGGGAACGTGAAACATAGGCAACCTCTTCCGCACTGAGCTTGACCGCCGGTGCAGCCTGCAACAACCCCGCGCCGAAGGCCGGGAACAGATACAGGCCTGCCACGAATGAGCGGACGCACCCCCTGATCTTCGCCCCGCGGCTGATTGAGATCGTTCGGTGAGGATGATGCGACATCAAATTCCTGCTCAAGGCACGTTTTCCATCCGGTACCGCATTGTAACGCGCCCAGAAACCCCGTCGTCACTGAGCGCCGCTCAATCCAGGCCTGGCCGCGGGACGGGTCTCGCTGGCGCGCCGGCCAAGCTTGGATGGATGTCAGCTTAGGTCAGGTAACTATTGGTGGTCAAAGGTAAGCTCTAAACAGAGAAATTACCTGTTTGGGGCAGATCCATTCTCGCCTCCGCTCGGCCTCTGATGATTCCCATCCTTCAAGGGACGCCAGAACACGCACACCGCTGTCTGGATGGTCCGCTGACGCCATGACCATGCCTGTCTCCACCCCGCACCCGCGAGCATGGAGCGTCTTTCAACTGTTTACCGATATTCCAACGGTTTCGTCTTCTACTTCTCCAAAGGATTCAACATGTCTGCACTCCTGCTGCGCGTTACTTCGGCCACTCAGGGCAAATTCGATGTCGCGCTGGATCGTCCGGTCAGCGTCGTCGCAATCGCCGGTGCGAAGTATCAGGTCATCGATCCGGCAACCGGGAAGTCCTATGACAAAGTCGTGGTGAAGCGGAAGGGTAACGCCCTCCTGATCGAGCGCGCGGGCCAGGACGAAGTGCTTGCACAGATCGACGAGTTCTACGTGGAAGGCCGAGAAGCCGTTCTCGAACTCGGTGCGCCGAGCGGGGCGGCCGGAGAGGGTGTAATCCTTTCCGCCGCCTCGCCCGCTGCAGAAGGTAGCAACATCGTCTGGCAGGCCAGCGGAAGCGATCTGGCGGGCGGATTTGGGCTCAGCGCCGCGCAGCTCGGCGGCTTGGGCCTGGGTGCGCTGGCGGTCGCGGCCGCGGCTGGTGGCGGTGGTGGGGGTGGCACTGCTGGTGGCACCACCACCGATGCAGGAGGTGACAGCGGCGGAGATAGCGGCTCCCAGACGCCGAGCCCCACTTTCCTCGTGACCGAAGCCAACGGTGTCGTCACTTTCTCCGGTACCGCTACGGGAGACATCGCCGCCAGCGTGGGCAGCAATGGCGATGCAAGCTTTACGCGCGCTGGCGTCACAGCGAGCGCGAGCGTTTCCGAGCTCAACGACAAGGTCATCGACATTGCCTCGGGGCAAACCTTGGTGCTCAGCGGGCAACAGATGACGCTTGCGAGCGTTGAAGGTGCGCGCTTCGTTGGTGCGGGACATTTGTTGATCGATGCCCGCGATGCGGGAGCGGGCGTCAAGACAAGCCTGGAGTTTTTGCTGAATGTCCGTATGAGCGGAGGTCAGCTGACCTTCGACCTGACGAACGACAATCAGGACCAGATCACCCTCGAGCCGAGCAGCACGATCGACCTGGGGGGCGGCACGCTGGTGGTCAGCGACGGCGTCGTCTATGCCGTGGGTGTTTCGATATCGAACGTCGGCAGGGTCGAGATCAACTCCCGGCTCATTCTTGACGTGAGTACCCTGCGGTCCCTGAAGGAGGCCGATCCGGGTTTCACCGTCATCACGAACACGGACCAAGACCCCGGCGTACTTGAAATCATCGTGCAATCCGATGAGGAACTGCAGTGGATCATCGAGAACATCGACACCATTCTTCCTGAATCGGGCAACGGGGTCACCCCTGAAACGGGCACGGTGCCTACTGATCCGATCTTGCTCTTCAGGTTAGACGAAGCCGTGACCGCCACAGATGATCAGGTGGCCGTGCTGTCGAATGTGGGTGAGGTGGTTGACTCGGGAAATAGCGGTGAAACCACGCCTCCTGCGCCGCCGCCCACTGAGACTGGAAGCTCGCCTGTCATCACAGTGATTGAGTCGCCCAGTGGTGAATTGGTCGTTGGTGGAACGGCGCAAGGTCCGATTACCGTCACGCTCACTGGCAGTAAAGCCACTTTTGAGCGGCAGGGTGTTACTGAGACCATCACGCCAAGACTTTCACAATATGTCTCCGCCAGTGAAGCCGCACTTCAGTCTCTGAAGATCCAGGCTCAAAACGATACGGCTATTTCGCTGAAGGGCTCGCTGGACGGACTACAGGCCGTCGTCTTCTCGATCGACGATGGAGTTCTGGGGACGAGTGAATCGACAGGGATGACGATCAACACGTCGGCGCTGACAGGGGCGACTCAGATCGTCTTTGATTTCGAGGATCGCGCTGACATAGTGCCCCTTGGGCAAGGTACCGACCTCTCAAACTTCGGCACCATCGAGGTTCGCCGTGGAACGGTTGACCTCAGCACCACCATGTTCCGCCCCGGCACGGAGTTCATCATCAACTCCGAAGTCATCCTCACATACGAGCAGTTCGTCAACACGCCCTCGTTGGTCAGCGCAAGCGGATTGGGGCGTCTGACCATCCTGGTCACTAGCGAAGAACAGGTGAGCAGCCTGCCTTGGCTGCTTGCCGACAAGATTCTCATCGGCTTCGGCTCTGAGGAAGCTTCGGGACAAGCCGGTGCCGAGCCGAACATCAAGATACAAGGCGTTGAGGGTGTGGTGCTCACGGCAGAGGTGACGGAACTTGCGACGCAGGCCATTCAGGACGCTTCCCTACCGTCGATTCCCAAGCTGACAAGTCAAATCGAGCAACTTGAAGGTCTTGGCGAAGGCGGCGAGTGGACTGCGGATGACTATGCGACGCTCAAGGCACTCAGCGATGCTGTGAAGGCGCTGGAGTTGGCAGTGGGCGAGAGCCCGGTGTCCGAGCAGATCGTGGCGGCCATTGGCGTGCCTGCTTCCGGCATGCAAGCGGCCACGGGCCTGTACGCGCTGATCGAGAACATCTCGCTGACTCCGGGTGCCACGGGCGAGACCGGTGCCACGGGTGCAACCGGTGAAACCGGCGCCACGGGGGCCACGGGTGAAACTGGCGCCACAGGTGCGACCGGTGAAACCGGCGCCACGGGGGCCACGGGTGAAACTGGCGCCACAGGTGCGACCGGCGAGACCGGTGCTACGGGCGCGACGGGTGAAACTGGCGCTACAGGTGCGACCGGCGAGACCGGTGCCACGGGCGCGACGGGTG